>Ga0315274_10001919_pt1 | contig 31910 bp, 20 predicted proteins | sample YL17G02_20_MG_FD_203700 | JGI IMG/M metagenome (GOLD analysis project Ga0315274, IMG submission 203700) | Sediment microbial communities from Yellowstone Lake, YNP, Wyoming, USA - YL17G02_20 | ecosystem: Environmental > Aquatic > Freshwater > Lake > Sediment | place: USA: Wyoming | collected...
GGAAGGTGGTACGTGTGTGTGGCTGGGGGCGTGCGTGTTTCATTGCTGTGTCCTCCTGGTTTGCGCAGCCGGCCCACGTCGCGAAGCCGTCTGCAGACAATAAAAAAACCGTCGTTCCCGCGAGAGAAACGACGGCGATTGTCGGCGATTGTCTGCAGACCCTGCCTTGCCTGGTCCCAGTGCGATCACACGTGCGTTCCTGGTCGCGAGAACACAACCCTAAGTGCGGCCAACCACAGGCAGGTATTCTGACTTACGTCCTACGTCGAGGCTCCTTCCCGTTCGCACGCAGCGAACAGTGGACAACGCCTCTCGGATTTCCGATAGCTATCGGAGCGGACGCTTACAGCGGCGCGACCGTCGCGGATTTTCACCGCGTTCCCATTTCAGTATCCCAATTTCCCGAGACCTGGAGTCAGGCTATGCACTTCCCAAAGAGCAAGTAATGATGTTAAGCGACCGGCGCGGGACTGTCAATCAGAAAAATGTGAGCGTGGGCATCTTTTTTGCGTTCGCAGACGGCGGGCATGAGGATGCCGGCTACCGGCGGCGCGCGCCGGGCCGCGTTGTGCCTCCGGAGAGATTGCGGATCGTGTTGGAAAGGCCCTGATCGCCGGAGACACCACGGGTCCCCGCGGGGCCGTACATGCCCGGCGTAGAGCCGGCGCCGTAGCCTCCGCCCGGGCTCATCATCGACCCGCCATACAGGCCGCCGTAACCCATGCCGCCAAAGCCCATCGGCGGGAAGAAATACCTTGCGGGCTCGGCAACCAGGTCGCTGACATCATAGACGCGCGTCACCCTCCTGGAGGGCCGCAGACTGCCGGTCGTCCCCACAGTGATCACGCCGTCCTTGACTGTGTAGCCGAGCTTCGCGGATGCACTGCTGGAAAGAGAGAGCAAGAGCAGTTCGAGGCACTGACCGGCCCGCAGCCCGGCGATGCCGTTGATTCCGATAGGGGTTTCCCTATATACCCCGGCGTTTTCACCGATCTCCTTCCAGAGCACGACGATATTCAGAGGCGGGGCGGTGCAGTTCCTCAGGATGTCCATCGCTTCGCTGAAGGGCATCTCCGGCGTGAACGAGGCGGGAGTCGGCCTCGCCGGTGTCATGGGCCTGCTCGACGATGGCTTTGCCACCGGTTGTGTTGCCGCTTTTTTCGCTGAGGGTGCGTTCGGATCGCCCGCGTGTGCGGTGGCAGACAAAAGGATGATCGCGGCGAGCACCGCTGTCGCCATTTCCGTCGCCCGGCATGGCTTTCTGCTCATATCGGATCCTCCTGACTCGCGTCGGAGCAGAGATGACTTCACTCTTGCGAAATCGCTTTTCGTTACGTACCGCGGTCTATTAGAGCACGGCGCGTCGGTGATGTCAACGGGAAACCAGCCGCCGTTCTCACTTCTTAATCAGTTCCGATGGTGCGTAGAGGTCCTTTTTCACCAGGGACTGAGCATTGGCGACGATGTGCGGAGAGGTCCTGCGCAAGTCGTCCAGAGTCCTCGTTGCCGCGGCCGTCACGCGCGCGTTCTCCTCCGTGGCGACGATCTGTTCGAGCAGCGCATAGGTCCTGGCATCCGGGAAATTCTGCAGGGCGTAAATGGCGGCGGTTCGGCCGCTCTCGGCGGAGACCTCCTTGTTGCCCGCCGCAGCGTAGAGCAGCGAACTGTACGCCTGGGGATCATTGATCTGCGAGATCGTATTGACCAAGTAGCCGCTTTCGCCGGGAGGGGCGGCCTCGAGCTTACGCATCAGGTAACTGACGGCCTGCGGATCGCCGATCTTGCTCAGCCCTTCTACCGCGGCTCTTGCCAGAGCGTCCTGCGGCGCCGATGCCACGTCGCCCGCAAGCGCTATGAGAGAATCCGTCGCCCTGGATGAGCGGAGGTTGCGGATCACCTGGGCAATTCGTTCGGTATCCTGTTCGTTCGTGGCCCCGTCGAATCTCGCGATCAACTCATCGACCACGGGCGCATCCGCCATACGGGACAGCGAATCGCCGGCGGCCCGCAGGACCGTGGAATCGCTCGTATTCAGAACGTTGTCAAGCAGGACGGGCCAACTGTCATGGTTGCTGATGCCGGCGACGCGCTTGCCCAACTCCTCCTTGTACTGCCCCTCCTTGATCTGTGCGAGGGTATCGAGCAACGTCGTCGTAGCCAGTGGTGTGCCGATCCTGGCGAGTGCCTCCGCGGCCCACACGCCCACCTCGCCCTGTTCGCCGGCGATCACCTGCGTCAGTGGCGCGATGACCTGGTCGCCCAGCGCGACGAGATCATCCAGGCACTGCTTGATTCGGGCGTGGTCCTTCTGCTGGATCGCCTGCTGTAAGATGGCGATGATGCGGGCGTGGCCCTCCAGACCCTGCAAGGGGTCGCGCGGGCCGGCTTCCGCTTGACTGACAGGCTCATGCGTCCCAGCCTTCGGTTTCTCCTGCGTCAGCGCCGGACGCTCCTTTAGTTGGGGAGGTTTCCCTTTTGGCTCCGAGTCGATTCCGGGCCTGGGCGCCGGCCTTGTGTTGTCGCCGGCGATGGTTGTGGTCAGGTTGGGCGACGTTCTCGCAGCCGGGGCGTGGGCCGTGCCAGGCTCAGTATCGGTGACGGCGGGACTTACAGGCACTTGCCGCTGAATCGAGCGGTTCACCATGTGCAGGGCCGCAAGGGTGGCCAGCAGCGCCGCCGGGAAGACCAGCAGCGGCCACTCGAATCGTTTGCCGCGGCCTTGGACACAGGGCGTTGCCGCGGGCGACGGGGTCGAACTCTTCTTGTTCCCACGAGTATTCTTCATGCCAACCTCACAAGTCCCTCTCCGGATGGCCGGCACAGAACCAAGTCACCCGGCAGAATCATCGTATTCTACACAGTTAGACACATACTCCGGCAATAGATTCCTTCTCTACATGTCGGATTGAGAGGGCCTGAGAATGAGCGCGAGGAGTCATTTGCCCTGCACTATCGGTTTTCAGGCCGGCCTCGCGACCGCCTGGACGCCGAGCCGCCGAACGTACGCACAAGGGCGTTGACGGCGAGTTTTGGCCGGCCAGTCCGAAAAGACGCGCCCGCATAGGGCTGCGATACCGGAAAGCAGGGATGGGTTCAGTGGTCCTCAAACAACTCCTCGCAGAATCAAAACGGCCCAACCACTCCGGAGCACAAGTGCGTACAAACTGCCCGCAATAGGCCCCTGAATCCTATAATTCCACGCTGGTTGTTTGTCGGCAACTATCAGTATACCACCCCGGCCGGTTCCCGTCAAGGATTGATTTGCGAGCTCATCCGCTTTTTGCGTACTTTGGGGTGGCGCAGTGCCCAATGACCGGGGGCGCTGCCCCCGGACCCCCGGCATTTTGCGCTTTTCGCCAGCAGCATGGCTCAAGAGCAAGGCGACGCCGCCCCAACGACGGCATCGCCCATGCCACTGGACTGCGGCGGCGCTCGGGGTGCTTGCCGGCAGAGCCCTATCCTCCGCAGCAGCACCTCCACAGTACCTGCCACGCCTATCCACAGCAAGGGACAACCCGAGCGTGTCTCTCATGCTATTGGACCAAAGCGGCAAATGCCGGGGGTTTGGGGGCAGAGCCCCCGAGAGGGATGCAAGCGGACAAGTACATCCCGCACAACCAGACCTGAAGCGTTCGAGGCAGAGACGAAAGAGTATGTAAAGACCGGATGACCCCGATTTCTCTTGGAGGGTGTGTGAAAAACAGCATGGGCATCCTCAACGGTCGGTATGCCAGGTTCGGCCGTTGCAGGGGCCTGGAAATCTGGTTTTCTTGAGGTCCTGTCCGGAAAAATACGCGGTTTTTCGCTCGGAATGGGTAGAATGTGGGTATAATGGATTGGTTGCCGGCGGGGAGCGTGCCTTTTCTGCTCCCACCTTGCCGTAGGCCATTTCCGCACACCGAGCCGCTGTTCACGGATCGGCTCTCGAATCGGGAGGTGAGAAAATGCAGATCGTAAGTAGATTCCGGGGGATTGTCGCGGTAGGTCTGTTTCTTCTGACCATCGTTTCTACCGCCACAGCCAAATACAGCGGCGGGACAGGAGAGCCGAACGACCCGTACCAGATTGCCACAGCCGCCGACCTGATCGCCCTCGGCGAGACGCCCGAAGACTACGGCAAGCACTTCATCCTGACTGCCGACATCGACCTGGACCCCAACCTCCCCGGCCGCAAGGTCTTCGATAATGCCGTCATTGCGCCGGATACCGACCCCGCGAGAAGCGACTTCCAGGGACCGGCCTTCTCTGGCGTCTTCGACGGAAATGGCGGCAGGATTCTCCATCTAACAATCACAGGCAAGGACGGCGTGGGCCTCTTCGGAAACTTGGGCTATACAGCGAGGGTCTTTGATCTGGGCTTGGAAGCAGTAGAGGTAAGTGGAACCGGCGATTGTGTCGGCGGCTTCGTGGGCATCAACGGTGGCAGCATCGCCAGAAGTTACAGCAGTGGCTCCGTCAGCGGCAATAGGTACGTCGGCGGCCTTGTCGGGCGGAACGACTCTTATGGTAGCATCAGTACAAACTACAGTAGCGGCTCGGTCAGCGGCAAGCACTCTGTCGGGGGGCTGGTGGGCTACACCAGCGGTAACACCAGCACCGCTACAAGCTACAGCAGCAGCACAGTCAACGGCACTTCGTGCGTCGGTGGCTTCGTGGGCTACAACTGTGGCGACATCGTTACGAGCTACAGCACCGGGTCAGTCAGCGGAACTCAGGATGTCGGCGGCCTCGTGGGGTGCAACTGGTCTGGCAGCATCAGATCGAGCTTCTGGGACATCAAGACTTCGGGCCGGACGACCAGTGACGGCGGAACCGGTCTGACCACAGCTAAGATGCAGGACACTGAGACGTTTCTGAGTGCCGGTTGGGATTTCGTCGCTGAAGTCCTCAACGGCACCTGCGATTACTGGCGGATGTCGCCGGGAGATTATCCCCGGCTGGATTACCGTGGCGGCAACCGTCCGTTGATGCCGGAGGGACTGGGCACGGCCGAGCAGCCCTATCTGATTCGAGACGCGAGGGATTTGGGCACCGTGTGGTTCGAGCCGATGGCCCATTACCGTCTGGCCCGGTCCGTCAATCTGTCGGGGATTACGTGGTCGATGGCCGTGATCCCCTGGTTCGGAGGGAGCTTTGACGGCGATGGCTATGTAATCAGTCATCTCCACATCCAAGGTATTGCGTACCTGGGTCTCTTCGGTCAATTGGGTTCCACAGCGAGGGTCTCCAACCTGGGGCTGGAAGCAGCAGAGGTTAGTGGTGGTGGCGCTTATGTCGGCGGCCTCGCAGGTTTCAACAGCGGACACATCGCCAGAAGCTACAGCACCGGCACGGTAAGCGGGAGGGGCTACGAGTGGGGCGGAATCGGCGGCCTCGTGGGCGAGAATTCCCGGGGCAGCATCGTCGCGAGCTACAGCAGCGGCTCGGTCAGTGGCACTGGGAGTGTCGGTGGGCTCGTGGGATCCAACCGCGCCAGTATCGCTACGAGTTGCAGCACCGGGTCGGTCAGCGGAACCGGCGATGCCGTCGGCGGTTTGGTGGGACGCAACGGCTTCGGCGGCAACGTGAGCCATTGCTACAGCACAGCTTCTGTCAGTGGCAGATCGTCAGTCGGTGGCCTTGTGGGTAGCAACCCGGACCGCGGCCAGGGTGCTGGATATCCTGGTCCAGGTCAGATTGTCCAGTGCTATTCGGCTGGACCAGTTTTTGGAGAGCAATCTGCCGGAGGGTTTGTCGGCTATTGTCGTATCGAGGTCCAAGGTTCTTTCTGGGACACGGAGACCTCAGGCCAGAGGACCAGTGCTGGCGGTCTGGGCAAAACCACAACGGACATGCAGACAGCCAGCACTTTCCTCGACACGGGGTGGGATTTCCTGGGCGAGACGGCCAACGGGACGCAGGACATCTGGTGGATCGCCGACGGAAAGGACTACCCCCGATTGTCATGGCAGTACGGCCAGGCGTTTGGCCCTAATCCGGTGAATGGTGCCTCGGAGGTCGTTCGGGCCGCGATTCTACAATGGAAGGCTGGAGGACCGAGTTGCCAACATGATATCTACTTTGCTAACGACAAGGACCTGATCGCCGACGCAGCAAGGGACACCCTCGGCATCTACTGTGGTCGGCAGGCGGCCGTAATGACCGTGTACGATCCTGGCATTCTGGAATGGGGCAGGACTTACTATTGGCGAATCGACGAGGTCAACGAAGCCGATACCAACGGCGTTCGAAAAGGTAGCGTCTGGAGCTTCACCACAACCGACTGTATCAAGTCCCCTGCTCCGTGGAACGGTGCCGTCGATGTCATCCAGCCGACGGTTCTGAGCTGGGTGCCGGCAGAATCTGGGCTTCAATATGATGTGTACTTCGGGGAAGATCAGAATGATGTGACCGGCGCGACACCTCAAACCCCGGACACGTACTGTGGTCGCCAACCATCAGAATCGGCTGTCTATGACCCCGACAGACTTGAATTGAACAAGACCTACTACTGGCGAATCGATGGGGTTAACGAAGCTGATCCCAACAGCCCGTGGAAAGGCGTTGTCTGGAGCTTCACCACGGCGGACGTCATGGTCGTGAATGTCATCGATGACTTCGAGAGCTACACGGACGAGGAGGCCACGCGCATCTACGAGGCTTGGATCGACGGGTACGACAACGGCACCGGCTCCTGTGTCGGCCATGATATTTGGACAGAAGGGACGCCGTACACCACGATTGTTGAGACCGAAATCATCTATGGCGGCAAGCAGTCGATGCCGATGGACTACGACAACACATATGAGCCGTGGTATTCGGAGGCGGAGCGGACTTGGGCGACGCCGCAGGATTGGACGACTGGTGGTGCGGACACGTTGACGTTCTACTTCCGCGGCGAGGCGGACAACAGTCCGGAGCCGCTGTATGTGGGGATTGAGGATAGTGCCGGGCGGATGGCGGTGGTGGTGCACCCGGATGCGGAGGCGGTGCTGACGACCGAGTGGCAGAAGTGGCACATTGCTTTAGACGAGGTGCGCACGGCGGGCGTGGACGTGGCGGCGGTGAAGAAGATGGTGATTGGCGTCGGCGACCGCAAGAATTCCAAGCCCGGCGGCACCGGCAGGATCTATATCGACGATATCCGCCTGACGAAGCGGATGCCGTAGAAATCTGGTGGATTCTCGAAGGCAAGGACTATCCCCGCCTGTGGTGGGAGCGGGTGCTGGGGGAGGACTTCGTCCTCAACGCCGGCGTCGTGCAATCGGTCGAACCTGCCCGTGTCCCCGACACGGGCGGCAGCGAGCCGGATTTCGAATCTCCATAGTCTCCCGCGGGACCACATAGTGTGGCCGCTTACGGGAAGCCGTTTGATATGGACGGCGCCTGGCGGGCCGGATACAATCGACTGCTCGTGAACAGGTTCGATTTGTGATGGTCCTGGAGGCTCGTGAAGATGGTGCGTTACATCGTGTTGTTGGCGGTGCTCATGGCACTGCTGAGCGGCTGTGTCGTCGTTCATTCGGAAAAGCACATGGCGGCGGCCTCGTCCACGGCTCTCTCACAGTCGCAGGGGCATACCGGCATCGAGTAGCCGGCAAACCGAGCGGGATGAATGCGAATCATCGCGGGCACAAAACGGGGGATGCGACTCCTCAGTCCCAAGACGGAGGCCACGCGGCCGATTACCGACCGCGTCAAGCAGTCGCTGTTCGACGTCCTGACGAACTATGACCTGCTCTCGGGGGCGCGAGTGGCCGACTTGTTCAGCGGCGTCGGCTCGTTTGGACTGGAGTCGCTGAGCCGGGGCGCCGCGTTCGTCACGTTCGTCGAGAAGAATGGCGAGGTGATCGAGGTCCTGGAGAAGAATATCGCCAAGGCCAGCTTCGCCGAGCAGTCGCGGGTCGTTCGCGCCAGCGCCTTTCGGGTCGGGGCGCCGGTCGGCGGCGGGGAGCGATACGATCTCGTCTTCGTCGATCCGCCCTACGCGTCCACGCGTGAGGTCGGCGGCGGGTCCTCCCTGGCCGAGTTGCTCGACATCCTCGGCAGTCAGGTGACGCCCGGCGGCGTTGTGGTCGTCAGGACCCATCGCAGCGTGACCCCGCTGGATGATTACGGGCGATTCCATGCGGTTGACAGGCGGCAATGGGGGACCATGGCGGTTGTACTGTTGCAGGCACGTAGGGATGAGCAACAAGCAAGCGGCGACTGAGGTGATCGAGTGTCTGCAGCGGCACGGCTTCGAGGCGTTGCTGGCGGGCGGCTGCGTGCGGGACATGCTGCTCGGCCGGCCTGCCAAGGATTATGACGTGGCGACGAATGCCCGGCCGGACGACGTGGTCCGGCTGTTTCGGCGAACCCTGAAAGTCGGCGCGAAGTTCGGGGTCGTCATCGTCCGGACCCAGGGCCAGCAGGTGGAGGTGGCGACGTTCCGCTCCGAAGCCGGTTACGAAGATGGCCGTCATCCCACCGAAGTCCGATTCACCAGTGCCGCGGAGGACGCCGGCCGGCGCGACTTCACCATCAACGGCATGTTCTACGACCCGCTCAAGGAGCAGGTCATCGACTACGTGGGCGGGCAGGCCGACCTCGAAAAACGCATCATTCGAACGATCGGCGACCCGGAGGAGCGGTTCGGCGAGGACTATCTGCGAATGCTTCGGGCGGTTCGGTTCTCGACCCAGCTTGGTTTCCCCATCGAGCCCCAGACGTATTCGGCCATCGGTCACAACGCGGCGAAGATCGTCAGGATCAGCGGTGAGCGGATCGCCGTCGAGCTGGAGGGAATCCTATGTCACCCGAACCGCGCCGCCGGCGCAGCCATGCTGATCGAGACGGGGCTCGCCGAGGCGATCTTCCCCGGTTTTGCCGGGGACCCGGCCAGGCGGGGCGTCGCCGTGCTTGGCCAACTGCGAAAGAGGGTGGACTTTCCATTGGCTCTGGCCGCGCTCTTCGCCGACTGCCCAACCGACTTTGCCATGGAGAAGTGTGGCATCCTGAAACTCAGCAACAGGCGGGCCAAGCATGTTGAGTTTCTGCTCAGTCATCGTACCCGGCTGCTCGATTCCGGGATGTCGTTGGCCCGACTGAAGAAACTCCTTGCCCAGCCCTGGTTCTGGGACCTGCACGAATTCGAGCGCGCGATTCAGCGGGCAGATGCGTGGAGGGAAGGTCTGCGAGCATTGCGCAGACTGCGAAGAAGGATCAGGGACCTTGGGGATATCGAGATTAGGCCGAGGCCCTTGCTGGACGGGCATGACCTGATTCACCTGGGTGCTGTGTCGGGTCCGACGCTCGGCCAACTGATTGAAGAGCTGTACATCGCGCAGCTCGAAGGCGAAGTCTGGACGCGGGAACAGGCCGAGCAATGGGCGGAGAACTGGCTCCAGCGGCATCGTCCCGCCGAGTGATAGGACCTTGAGAGAGGACTGATCGGGCCGGCATGGGGGGATTGTGGCATCGGTGGTTGAGTACGCGATGCCATTCTGGTATAATGCTGAAGTGGCCCGGATCGCGTCTGCGAGTATGCCGAGGCCAACGCTGTTTTATGAGTCGAAGAGGTGATGATCATGTGTCCGAGGACGCTTTTCTTCCTGTCTTTGCTTGCGATCCCGGCGATTGCGTTCGCGCGGGATGAGCCGTCGCAGTTGCCCTGGAAGAACCAGATTACCTTTCCAGACGAGCCGTTTCAAAGCTGGACTTCACCGCCGTTCGTCAAGTTCACCATCATCACGAAGGAGGGCTTCGATCCAAACGTCCTTTACTACCAGGATTGCAGACGATACGAGTACCATTTCGACTTCGCGCTCCAGAGCTTGCCGCCCTTCATCGGCATGACGGTCGAGGAGTTCGACGCCGTCACGCTGCACGCGGCGGGACAGCAGGCAGTCCTCGGGGCCGTGATCCTGCCGCCGTGGCACGACCCGCCCTACAACGAGTACGGCATACAATTAGTCAGGAACGACCCGTACACGCGGGAAGAGGTGGTGAAGCTGTTCAACACCGTGAAGAAGTCCATTGTGGCCGATCCAAATGTCACGGCCTGGTACTTTCCGACCTATGAGCAGTATCCGACGGCCCAGCAGAACCGCCAGTGGTTCGACAGCCAGGGGGTCCGGGTCGGTTCTACAGGCCAATGGACGGAAGGCAACGCGGGCTACTCGCAGGGATGGGCACTTGGGAGGCTGAAATTCGTTCATGGCACCGAAATACAAGCGGCATTCACTGCCGGCGAGCTGCTGCCCAGCGACATCCTGTTGACCGATGGCGTGCCGGCGGAGGTCCCTTCGGTGGCCGGGATCATCACGCTAATGCCCTCGACGCCCAATTCTCACGTGGCCATACTCTCTCGTTCCCAGGGCGTGCCGTTCGTGCATTTGGCCGTGGAGGCCGATGCCGCCCGTGCGCGGTCCCTCGTCGGCCGCCACGCGTACTTGGCCGTCACAGAGAGTTTTGGGCAATCCTACGAGGTCAAGCTCCTCGATGTGGAGTTCCTCAGCGACTCAGAGAAATCATCACTGCTGTCGCTCAAGAAGTCGGCGCCGCTGGCCGTGCGGCCGATGGAGCACCGAGGCGCCTACTGGGCCGACACGAACGATCTGCGGCCGGCGGATATCTGCTACTTCGGGGGCAAGGCCGCCAACTTTGGCGTTCTCCGCCGGGCGATTCCGAACGACTCCCCCCGGGCAATGGCCTTTTCATTTGACTTGTGGAATGCTTTTCTGGATCAGCCGACAGATGGCGTGCCGCTGCGTGATCAGATTGCAGATCGCCTGTCGAAATATGTGACGTACCCGCCCGCCGACATGCGGGCCCTGACATCAGACTTGGCGGTGATTCGCGACGTGTTCCAGGACCCACACGTCACGCAGTTCAGCCCTGAGCTGGAAGCGGCTGTTCTTGACGCCCTTCGGACATTCGGGTTCGACCCGATGAGGCAAATCCGTTTCCGCAGCTCCACGAACGTGGAGGACAGCGAACAATTCACGGGCGCGGGGCTCTACGACAGCTACAGCGGCTGTCTGGCCGATGACTTGGATGGCGATAGCAGCGGGCCTTGTGCATGTGATCCGGCCGAGGCCAAGGAACGCGGCGTCTTCCGGGCGATCCGTCGGGTTTTCGCCAGCTTCTATAATGACAACGCCTTTCTGGAACGGCTCAAGCACGGCGTGGATGAATCGCAGGTCGGCATGGCGCTGCTCGTGCACCATTCCTACCCCGACGAGATCGAGCTGGCCAACGGCGTGGCGACCCTGGAATGGAGCGAGAGGTCGGACTGGACGGCCAATGTCGTGAGCCAGAAAGGGTCCGTCTCTGTGACCAACCCTCCCCTGGACGCCGTGCCGGAGGTGGTCACAGTCAGTATGACGTTCCGAGGCCCGAGTCCGTGGCTCGTCCGTCGTTCCAGCCTTGTCCCACTGCGCGAGAACACGGTCCTTGCGTGGGACAGCGAGTACGTCCACCTCTACGACCTGCTCGTTGCTGCGGGCGACCAGTACCGCAAGGTGACGCAAAAGGACGATATCATTCTCGACTTCGAGTTCAAGAAGGCGGCCCCGCAAGGCAAACTCGAGATCAAGCAGATCCGCGAGATTCCGAAGACCGGCGGCGGGTATGCCACGCCGTTCCTGCTCGGCGAGCCCAGCGTGTACTGCACGCTGCAGGGCCGGGGCAGCAACGTCTTCACCAACCACCGGCTCAAGTCGCGCTGGACGATCGAGCCCCGGAGTCTGTGGCTCAGCGAGGAGAACTTGAAGAGTTGCATTTACGGCGGGATGACGATCGAGTACGCCGCAGAGGGAGCAGTGCGGCAGCTCACGTGCGAGCTGCCGTCGCTGCCCGGCGCCAGACACACGTATGAGGCCCCGGAGTCGGAATTCGATCAATACGATTTGACGGACGACTGGCGTTTCCCGGACCTCTGCAACCGGCGAGCCTATCGACTGAAGACCACGCCGCTCTTTGAGACCTTCGTGCCCGATCCAGTGGTCACGCTCGATGATCTGCGGCTACGAATCGAGGTCGATTATGGCACGCCCGTGCCTGTCAGCGATGCCGATATGGCGACCACGGAGACGACGCCGCTCTATGTACCCTGGGAGCCGACCGGCCAGGATGTCCCGGAGGAGTGCTCCTTCAACGATCCCAATACCGGTGTGTCCATCACGGCCCGCTTCTACGTCCGTTGGGGCTGGGGGTGGGGCTCGCCCGCCTCGATTCAGTTCAGCCAGACGCGAATCGAAGGGTTGACCAGCGAGCCGATCGTGCTGACCGGCTACTTCTCCCAGAGCGTCGGCGGCGGGTCGCACCTGTGCCCGAAGAACTTCCTCTTCGAACCGGGCTTGGAACCCGGAATCTCGCCACAGGTCCTCGCTGAGCTCAAAGCGAAGAACGTCCGCCTGGTCTACTGCACGACCGGCGCCCGCGAATGCCGCGCGACCGAATGGGAGGACACCCTGCCGTTCATCCGCCTCTATGGCTTTGACGAGCCCATCGACGGCGTCTCTTGCGCCCACTGATGCGGCGAAAGGTGAGTGCACAACCAGAAAGTGGCAGTCCAGCGGGTGGCAGCGTCAAGGCCGAAGGTCTTGGCGATGGTTGTACCGCATGCGAACATCGCCATCGCCAAGCTGCGCTTGACGCTGCCACCCGTTAAGCTCATGCTTGCTCTGCCACAATCCGTCATGCATCCATCATGGCATTGTTCGGCAAAACGGATGGCCCGCTCTCTACCTTTCTGCTATCATAAGCCACTCGATTCGCAGCGGCTCTACATGCTGCTGCGGATGCCCCCAGGCTTGGCCGTGAGAGCCTGGGGCAGATGGATATTGGATTCCATGAGGAGTCACCCATGAATCGAATGCGCCCTGTCACGACCGTTCTGATCATCTCTGTGTTTGTCCTCTGTGTCGCCGCCATCGGCGGACCGGGCCAGGAGGCGCCCGCCGGCAGCGGATCGACGCAGTTCACCGTCGGGGCATGCACGCATTTCAGCCAGGGCAAGGGCACTCTCGGGAGGAACATCGAGAGCATTCGGCAGGCCGGGATCGGCTCGATTCGTGACGAGGTGAGCTGGGGCGCGATCGAGCAGGAGAAGGACAAGCTCGTCATGCCGGAACAGTATAACACATATGTCCGTCAGGCCGTGCGCTCGGGCGTGAACGTCCTGCTCATACTCGACTACGCCAACCGTTTCTACGACGACGGCGACCGCCCTCGCTCGCCGGACGCGATTGAAGGGTTCTGTCGCTACGCGGAGTTCGTCGTGCGTCACTTCGGCAGGCATGTCCGGATGTACGAAATCTGGAACGAATGGGATATCGGCATCGGCCTGCCGAAGCGTTACGACAAGGGGGGCTCGGCCGAGGACTATGCCAGGCTGCTCAAGGCGGTCTACCCGAGGATCAAGGCTGTCGATCCGGGTGTGACCGTCATCGCGGGGGCGTGCACCAGCGGCGCGGTCAAGAAGGGCTGGCTGGAAGAGATCGTCAAGCTCGGCGCCCTCGAATCCTGCGACGCGATCTCCATTCACAGCTACAACTATAGCGACAAGTTCCCGGAACGTGGTCCCGAGGCCTGCTCGGCGTGGATGACCGGCGTGCAGGAGATGCTCCGCAAGCACCACGGCGGCAAGGACGTGCCGTTTTATGTCACGGAGATGGGCTGGCCGACGCATGTCACGAAGCACGGCACGGACCCGGAGCTCTCGGCCTCCTACTTAGCGAGGCTGTATCTGTTGGCTCGCACCTCACCGTCGTTCAAGGGCCTGTGGTGGTACGATTTTCAGGACGACGGGTGGAACCCAGAATACAACGAGGACAACTTCGGCCTGGTCCGGCCCGACCTGACTCCCAAGCCGGGATACCACGTCATGAAGGATATTTCGCCAACGGTGACCTACGGGCAGTACGCCGGCCGCCTGTCCACCAGTGACGAGAACCTCTGGGTCCTGCAATTCAAGACAGGACGGGAGGACACCTGGGCCCTGTGGTCCGCCGACGACCGGGATCGACAGGTCGTCTTGCAGACGGAGTCGCCCGGCAAGCCCGTGATGATCCGGCAGGCGGGGCAGGGGAGCTGCGTGACGCAGTGGGGACAGCGCGACTGGGCCGCACGAGGGGCCGAGCTTGTCCCGAATCGGCTCTCGGTCGTCGTCGGCCATCGGCCCGCCATGATTGGCAACGATCTGGTGGGTGTCTCCGTCGTGGAAGTCATCCCAAGGCTGCGGGAGATTAGTCAGACGCGCTGATACTGAAGCCGCCCGGGCAGACGCAATGGAGGTTTATGTGAAGAAGATACGCAGGGGTCGCATGGCATCACGAATCATCATGTGTAGCGTGATTGTCGCGACGATTTCACTGAGCGCCGCGATAGCAGGCGAAAGCAGGTTCAAGCTTGGCGAGGTGTACCCGCAGGAGAGGATCGCGAAGGTCCTCATCCCGCGGGAGCAATGGCCTCCATGGCCCAGGTGGAGTGATCGCAATGCGTGGGAGAGCCTGCCCGAGCCGGTGCGCAAGGACCTGATCGCCAACGGTGAGCGGCATCTCCATTGTGATTGGCCGGACCTGCCCGCCACGCTCTTCCTTGAATACGCGCGCGAGGGCAACCGGAGCCGGTACGAGCACGAGCACTTTGCCCGGCGGACGGTCCTGACCGATCTGATCGTCGCGGAGTGCGTCGAAGGCAAGGGCCGCTTCCTCGATGATATTGCCAATGGCGTCTGGGCGATCTGCGAGGAATCATTCTGGGGCGTGCCTGCCCACGTCGGGGCGCAGAAGGCCGGCTCGGGCCTGCCTGATCCGGCAGAGCCCGTCGTCGACCTGTTCGCCGCCGAGACGGGGGAGAGCCTGGCGTGGACCTGCTACCTGCTGGGCGAGCGGCTTGACCGCGTCTCGCCGATGATTCGCAAACGCATCGGCCACGAGATTGGCCGCCGGATTCTGACGCCATGTCTGGAACGCGACGATTTCGGCTGGATGGGTTTTGGCGGCGGCCGCGTCAATAACTGGAACCCGTGGTGCAATTCGAATTGGCTCACGTGCGCGCTGCTGACCGAGCCGGACGAGAACCGGCGCATCGCGGCAGTTGCCAAGATCGTGCGGAGCCTGGACTGCTTTCTCGATGCCTACGATGATGACGGCGGCTGTGACGAGGGCCCCGGCTATTGGAGTCGGGCCGGCGGCTCGCTGTTCGATTGCCTCGAACTGCTCCGCAGCGCCACAGACGGGGCCATCGACGTGTACGACCGGCCGCTCGTCAAGGAGATCGGTCGCTACATCTGCCGCGTTCACATTGCGGGCGACTACTTCGTGAATTTCGCCGATGCCTCCGCAAAGGCAAGCCCCCCGGGCGAACTGGTTCACCGATACGGCAAGCGGATTGGCGACGGGCAACTCGCCGCGTTTGGCGCCTACATGTTCGCCAAGAACCGGGGCGACGGCTCAGGTTTTTCCGGCGGGGGTGGATACACAGTGGGTCGGTACCTGCCTGAAATCTTCAACGCGGCGGAACTGGGGGCGGCCGAGGCCAAACCTTCGCTGGTTCGCGATGTCTGGCTCGACGGCATTCAGGTGATGGCCGCCCGGTGCAGAGAGGGGACCGCTGACGGTTTCTTTGTCGCCGCCAAGGGCGGGCACAATGCGGAGAGCCACAACCACAACGATGTCGGCAACTTCATCATCTACCGCGATGGCCGGCCCATCCTCATCGATGTCGGCGTAGAGACCTACAGCCGCAAGACCTTCAGCTCGCAGCGCTATGAGATCTGGACGATGCAGTCGGCCTACCACAACCTGCCGACCATCAGCGGCGTCATGCAAAGCCCCGGCCGCCAGTTCGCCGCCAGGGATGTCAGCTATGAGGCCAATGACGACCACGCCCAGCTTCGGCTCGACCTTGCGGACACGTATCCCAAACGGGCCGGCCTCAAATCCTGGGTACGCACAGTGCGATTGAATCGCGGCAGAGATATTGTGCTGACCGAAGATTACGCCCTCGAACAGCCGGCCGGCGAGATCACGCTGAGCCTGATGACACCCTGTAAGGTCGAAGTGCAAGAGGAGGGCCGACTGCTTCTGACGACCGCGGATGCAAGCGAACCTGACGTGGCCGTGCGAGTACTATGCGATGGGGCCAAGCTCAAGGCAATCGTGGAGACGATCCCCGTTGAGGACGGCCGGCTCCGCTCCGCCTGGCCCGGGCAGATGACCCGGATTCTCCTGAAGGCCGAAAAGCCCGCATTGCAGGATACCTGGACGCTGCGAATCGAGCCGGGAAAAAGTGACTGAGATCGTCCATGGTACAGCCGTTTACACTTCTGATTAAGCCCTCCGGTTCCGACTGCAACGTCGATTGCACGTACTGTTTCTACAAGTGCCGTGCGCCGCAAGTTGGCACGGGCCGGCAGCGGATGAGCGATGAGGTGCTCGAAAGGCTCGTGAAGGACTACATGGGCCTGCGATTTCAGTTATCAGGCTTTGCCTGGCAGGGGGGCGAGCCGACCCTGATGGGCCTGGATTTCTACAAGAGGGCGGTCGAGTTGCAGAGGAAGTACGGTGTCACCGGCCAGGAAGTTGGCAATTCGCTCCAGACCAACGCAATCCTCCTGAACGATGCCGACTGGTGCACGTTTCTGCACGAGAGTGAGTTCCTCGTCGGCATCAGCATCGACGGGCCCAAGGACCTGCATGACCGCTACCGGCTCGACCTCGGCGGCCACGGCACGTGGGACCGCGTCATGCGGGCCATCGACTGCTGCAAAGAGCATAGGGTCGAGTTCAACACGCTCACGCTCATCAACCATCTCACCGCCGACCACGCCGACGAAGTCTTCGACTTCCTGATCGGACTGGGCGTGCGATACCTGCAGTTCATTCCATGCGTGGAGGTGGACCCACAGACCGGCGGGATCGCCGGGTTCTCCGTCTCGCCGAAGCAATACGGGGACTTCCTGTGTCGTGTTTTTGACCGGTGGACTCAGTTCGGGCCGCAGAGGCTGAGTATTCGCGATTTCGACTCGATTCTCAGTTGTTGCATCAGTGGCCACCAGACGCTTTGCACGTTCGACCGGCAGTGCAGCCAGTACATCGTGATCGAGCACGCGGGCGACGTCTTTCCCTGTGACTTCTTCGTCGAGCCGGCGTGGCGCTTGGGCAATATCCTGGAAACGCCGATCGAGCAACTCGCCGCCTGCGAGCAGAAGAAGGCGTTCGCCCGCAGAAAGCAGGCAATTGCCAACAAATGCCTCATCTGCCGGCACCTGGTGCTGTGTCGCGGCGGATGTATGAAGGACCGCGTCCCGTTCGGCAAGGACACTGGCAGCCGCGAAAGCTACTTCTGTGAGAGCTACCGGCAGTTCTTCGACTATGCCGTGCCGCGGTTCATGCAGATTGCCGCACAAATCCGCACCGGCGCCCTTGTCAGACCCCGCCAATTGACCTAACATATTGCAGCCACGCGTGACAGTCGTGGGCTCTTCCGGGTGTCGCGTGTGGACCTCAACGAAAGGAGCAAAAATATGACGCAGGTAGATCGCAGAGCGTTTGTGGCCGGTTCTGTTGCGGCGTTAGCGGGGATCGGTGTGACAGGTTGTGCAACTGAGAAATCACAGGCGGTCGCACCCAGCGACTCGGGCGCACGTCGCGGCAACCCGATCGCGGTTTCCACGTACTCCTTCTGGCGATTCAAGGACGACCTCAAGCTGCCCATCGAGACGTGCATCGACGAGGCCGCACGCATGGGCTTCGACGGCGTGGATGTCCTGCTCATGCAGATGGAGAATGAGGACAACGCCTACCTGCAGAAGCTCAAACGTCACGCGCTGATCAACGGCCTGGACCTGTGCTGCATGTCTACCCACCAGGGCTTTGTCTCGCCGGAGGCGGCCAAGCGGCAGGAGAACATCGACAGGACGATCAAACAGATCGAGACGGCCTACCGGCTCGGTATCCCGATCATCCGTATCAACACGGGCCGCTGGGGCACGACCAGGAGCTTCGACGACCTCATGGCCAATCGCGGCATCGAGCCGGTCCTGCCGGGCTATACGGAAGAAGACGGCTTCAAGTGGGTCATCGACAGCATCGGCAAATGCCTTCCGAAGGCACAAGAGTGCGGCGTGATCCTCGGTCTGGAGAACCACTGGGGCCTCGCGCGGACGCCGGAGGGCTTGCTGCGGATCGTCAACACCATCGACTCGCCCTGGCTGCGGGTCCTGCTCGATACGGGCAACTTCCTCGAAGACCCGTATGACAAGCTCGAACAGTGCGCCGCCCAGACGGTCCTGATTCAAGTCAAGACCTACTACGGCGGTGGCCTCTGGTACACTCTGGACCTCGACTACGGCCGCATCGCCGCGATCATGAAAAAGCACAACTTCCGCGGCTACCTCTCGCTCGAATTCGAGGGCAATGAGGACTACAAGACCGCGATCCCCAAGAGCCTCGCCGTCCTGCGTAAAGCCTTCAGTTGAGCCTCCACCAGGGAGTACAGTGGATTGCTGCGTTGATGTCGTTGCGAGGAGCTTGGCGACGAAGCAATCTCTTTCCTCTTAGTTGTGGGACTTGCGAAATCCGGGCCGGTTTCCCGACACATTTCCCGGGAAAACACTTGCACAGTCCCGGGCCACAGGGGTAGAATACATTCAGACGAGAACCGGGTAACGAAGGCGGGCCAGGAGCCGATCATATTCTGAGCCGTCATCATATTCTCGTAGCGCCTTTCATATGCCGCCCACCTTCGCAATCCGACGGATGGTAGTGTCATTGCTGCACGGAGGCCACCTTACGAACCGCCGCGTGGCACCATGCATCATGCCTTGAAAGATGCGGAAGATGAAACGACAGGGGGAGTTCAGGACGCCAATGTGGTCCATGAGTCATCTCGTCAAGGTCGCAACGGCTGTCATTTTCGTTCTCAGCGGTGCGATGCGGGCGGCCACACTCACGGTGGGTTTCGGGGTCGGGTACGACTACGGCACGATACAGCGCGCGATCGACGCCGCCAGCGCTGGCGATACCGTCGTCGTGGCCAATGGGATATATGCGGAAACCATCAGTTTTCAAGGCAAGAACATTGTCCTGACATCGACGGACCCGAACGGTCATGACAAGCCGTCGTTGCGGCCGACAGGCCGCCACAATCCTGTCGTGATCTTCTCAGGCAAGGAGGGGCCGCAATGTGTTCTCCGGGGCTTCGCGATCTTCGATGGAGACGGCACCGATGCGGGCGGAATCAAGGGCAATGGCACGAAGGCCACCATCAGCGATTGTGCCATCGACACCAATCGCTCTGATTCCACGGGCGGAGGCATCAGCAACTGTGACGGCCTGATCCAACGCTGTAGAATCACCGGCAACGGAGCGGAGCGAGCCGGCGGCGGCCTGTACGATTGTGACGGGCACATTCTCAACTGCACAATCTTCGCCAACTACTCCGGCGAGTTCGGAGAGTCCAGCGGCTGGGGCGCCGGCCTGCAGAACTGCGACGGCACCATAGAGAAGTGCACTATCAGCGGCAACCACGCGGCGGGCGACGGCGGCGGGCTGTACAACTGCAACGGGACCATCATCGACTGCGACATCAGCAACAATGTCGCGGGCAACGAGCTCCTCCCCGGCAACGGCGGGGGACTCTCCAATTGCAGCGGCAGGGTGTCGGATTGCAGGATCATCGGCAATACCGGGGCGGGCTATGGCGGCGGGCTCTGCGACTGCCGAGCCCTCATCACCGGCTGCACGATTTCGGACAACGAAGCCACGGGCTGGCACGGCGGGGCGGCCGCACGCTGCGACTCGATCACAGAATGCACGATCAGCAACAATCGGGCCCGCGGTTATGGCGGCGGCTTGTTCGCATGCAAATCGGTCAGCGGTTGCACGATTTGCGCAAACACAGCGGAGGCCTATCCCGGCGGGGGTTTGTCCCAGTGCGAATCGGTTGCCAACTGCATCATCTCCAGCAACCAGTCAGGCGCAGGTAGTGGCGGCCTCGACCAATGCAAGCGTGTCACCAACTGCATGATCACCGGCAACCGGGCTGCCGGAAACGGTGGCGGGCTGGGCGAGTGCCGCGAGGCGTACAACTGTACGGTCGTTGGCAACCTCGCCGCAGGAAAGGGCGGCGCCGTCTATTACAGCAGCTATTTCAACACGATGAGCAACTGCATTGTCTGGGACAATTCCTCATCCGACGCCGGCCAGATATACGCCGCTCGCCCTGGCGAGGCGGAGACGGTTCTGACATACTGGTGGTTCTCTCTCGCCTACAACGCGATTCAGGGCGGACGCGACGCGGTCACGGCGGAGCCCGATTGCCGCGTGCTGTGGGGCCAGGGCAATGTGGGTGACATGCCGCGCTTCCTTCGACCGGGCCGCTGGTCCGGCCAGATGGTGTGGGAGCCGGGCGAGTACCACTTGTTGCCGGATTCGCCGTGCATCGACCTCGGCGATCCCAATGGAGACTACAGCGCGCAAACGGACATCGATGGCGAATCGCGCGTCTTGGGGAGTCGTGTGGACATTGGCGCTGACGAATGCATGACCGGGCAGGCGTTTCTGATGGACCTTGTCATCTCCGGGCCGAACGACGTGTCCGCACGTTCCTCCGCGCAATTCCACGCCGCCGCCCAGTACACGAATGGATTCAGTCTCAACGTGACGCAGGATGTCGTCTGGTCTGTCGAGCCCGGCGAGTCCGTCTCCATCGATGAATCCGGGGCACTGACCCTGCAGGCGTTCTACGCGCCGGTGCAAATCGTCGTGCGGGCGCAGTACACCGAAGGAACAATCACACTGGATGCGAAGAAGACTGTAATGTGTGCGCCGCTGCCCTTGCCCGTCACTTACCATGTGGATGGTGTCAACGGCGACGATTCCAACAATGGCCTCACTCGCACATCGGCGTTTGCCACGATCGGCAGGGGTGTGGATGCGGCCGTGGATGGCGACACGGTCCTTGTCTATCCGGGCGTGTATCTGGAAGAGGTGCGATTCAAGGGCAAGGCGATCACGCTGCGAAGCACAGGCGATGCTGCCATCCTGGAGAATTCGGGCGACTTTGCGGTCTCTTTCTACTATGGCGAGGGTCCGGGCAGTGTCCTGAGGAACTTCGTGATCAGGAATAGCCTCACGGGGATCTTCCTTGCGGCCAGTTCCCCGACGATCAACAACATCACTGTGGTGGGCAATGAGTTCGGGATCGAGGCCTACGTCGGCGCTGCCCCGGACATACGCAACTGCATCTTCTGGAACAACGGCACGGCCAATCTGGTGGGATGTGCGGCTCGTTATAGCTGCCTGGAGCAGGAAGACTCCGGGCCGACGAACATGAACCGTGATCCGTTGTTCGCCGACCCCAACCAGGGCGACTACCACGTGCGAAGCACGGCGGGTAGGTACTGGCCGGAGCTTGGCACGTGGGTGCTCGATGATGTCAACAGCCCATGCATCGATGCGGGCGATCCAGACACCCCTGTCGGCGAGGAGCCTTCTCCCAACGGGGGCCGGATCAACATGGGTGCCCACGGCGGCACGAGCAAGGCAAGCCGGTCGCCATCCTCCCAAGGTCGGAACTATAAACGACCCTGACGCGGCGTGCCACATGGCTTAGCCAGACTTGGCTCGTCAGGGGCGCCGCCTGCAGTCGTGGCCGGGTGCGCGGAGGGAAGCGACTGCCTGTGGTCAGTAGTCCTTGAAGGCCTGCATCCATTCTGGCCAGTCGGTGGGTTTGGCACCGCCGGGGCGGGTCCAGCGGTTGGTGGTGGCGTAGTTGCGATGCCACTTGAGGGTCCAGAGCTGCTTGAGGCCGATCCGTCGGACGGAGCCGTCGAGGAACGCGATATTCACGTAGCCGTCGTGGCGATTGACGCAGAAGCGGCGCATGGAGTCCCGGCAGCCGCAGGGAAACGGGTCGATGTCATCCTGAAACCGTGGCGGCTGGTCGGTGTCCTTGGGCCAGGAGCACCACCACAGGGCATCGCCAAAGGCGGGAATCTCACCGGCCCCTTGGACGTTCTCGCTGCCCCAGAAGCAGTCCTTGGCGTTGCGCAGGGGAGAGGCGGCGATCCCAATGACCCAGGACCCGGTGTTGTCACACACGGACAGCCAGTTGTTGATGCTGTAACTGCCGTGGTAGATGCGGTCGGCTCGCACATTCTGCGAGGCGTACGGGCGGAAATTGCCCCAGGCCTTGAATGTCCCGCCGGCCACGGTTCTGTCCGCCTGGAACAGGCCGGCCGGATTTGCGGGTTTCGTAGCCATGGGGCAGCAGCGGATCTTCTCTGTGCCCGGGGCGTTGCGGCTGAACCAGTGCATCCAGAACTCCGGGGCGGCGATCTCACAGAAGCCCTGGTTGTGCAGGGCGCCTTCGCTGCTGCCGGTGTAGGCCTTGAAGATGATCGACCACTGCCGCAAATTGGCCCGACAGGCCACGGCCCGGGCCTGCTTGCGGACCCGGTGCAAGGTCGGCAGCAGAATACCCATCAGCAGGGCAATAATGGCAATCACCACCAGCAACTCGATGAGCGTGAAACCCCGAGGACTGATTGTCGATGATTGATGATTGGCGATTGTCCTATGCGGGTGGGGATCGATGACAGGACAGGGCACAATCCTGCTTGGGAGGTGTTTCGTTCGAGATAGCGGTCTTGAAGTCATATCGTTCTCCACGCCGGTTCACACATATCCTACCGACCCGAGGGGACTGGAGCCAGGGAAAAACCCCGGACAATGCGGTTTTAGTGTACGCCCCAGGTGTGCCGAGGCACAACAGCCCAAACTCCTGCTGCCTGTTACAATTGGGGCGGCACGGGCCGGCGAGGCTGCTGTGACCCAGGCGGATCATACGTGACAAAATGGGTAGGCTGGGGAAGGGGGTTTTTTGTTGACAGGAGAGGCATTTGACTTTAGTATAGTTGTATTGGAGCCGAGTAGTTACATCGGCTTGTAGATTGTAACCGCCTACGAAAGGGATGGACCGCCCGACTGCAGAATGCCGCGAGGTAAGGGTTCTTTTGAGCCGTTTCTGCTGCCTGCTGCAGCCGGGCCGGTCCTATAACCGGACGAGGGGCATTTGGAGACCTGTCGATGCTGAACGGACGAACCGTCGCGGTGATTCTGGTTATCGGAACGTGCGTGGTTGGAGCCACTTTTGCCCAGGGCCAGGCTCCGGGCAATGCGCTTGCACCGCAAGAGCCGAACTCGGTTGTGCCGCAGCAGGCGACCCCGCCTGTACCGCAACAAGCGGCCTCCGCTGTGCCGCAACAGACGCTGGAGGAGGACTGGAACGACTTCCTGCACTACACGATGATCGGTCGTCTCGATCTGGCCAAAGGGTATGCTGAAGCGATCCTGCAGGGCAACGCTGATCCGGTGACGCTGTTTGAGCTGGTTCAGCAGAACCCGCAGGGCTACGACTTCGCGATGAAGGTCGCGGAGACAGCCCGTGACGAGGAGTTGGCCAAGGTGACGCAACAGCTCCTGGGCGTGATCGATGAGGGTCGCTTTGCCCGGCGTACGGACCCGAAGATCATTGTGGAGGAGATTGGACGGCTCGGCGGGACGCCGCGTGGGAAGCTGATCGCCATCCAGCGGCTGCGGGACGCGGGCGAGTATTCCGTGCCGTTTCTGCTGGATGCGATGGCAGAAACGATGCGCGATCCTGCCGCCAAGAATGAGTTGGCCGGGATGATCGAGGCGCTGCCGCAGATTGGCCAGCCCGCGATCCGGCCCCTGGCCGCCGCGCTGCAGATGAACAATGACCAGCTCAAGGCCGAGATCATTCGGGCCCTGGGCCAGATCGGGTATCCCCAGGCGCTGCCGTACCTGAAGCTCGTGACGGAGAGTGCCCAATCAGCGGAGCTTCGCGCCCTGGCCGCCGAGAGCGTCCGCAGGATCGATCCACGGGTAGTCAACAGCCCCGCCGCGGCCCTGTTCTTCCAACTGGCGGAGAAGCACTACTATGGCAACGAATCGCTGAACCCGCCGGAGGGTGTGCCCGTTGCGAATATCTGGTTTTGGGATAGTGACGCGAATCGGCTGGTCCGTGTCGAGGTGGCCCGCGAGCACTTCCATGACCTGATGTGCATGCGGTGCTGTGAGTGGTCGCTCAAGGCCCAGGAGCAGTTCGGTTTGGCCATCGGCCTGTGGCTGGCGGCCTTCTTCAAGGCCGAGTCGACGGGGATTCCAATGCCGGAGTACTTCGGCGCGGAGCACGCCGATGCGTTGGTGTACGCGACGACGGCGGGCCCCGAGTATTTGCACCAGGCCCTGGCTCGTGCGGTCAATGACCGCAACGCGGCCGTGGCGCTGGGGGCCGTCGAGGCCCTGGCGACAACCGCCGGCGAGCGGTCTCTGATGTACACGCTTGGCCCGTCACAGCCGCTGCTTCAGGCGCTTGCGTTCCCGAACAGAGCGGTGCGGTACAGTGCTGCCATCGCCATCGCCAACGCCGGCCCGCGACAGGCGTTCCTGGAGAGCGGCGTGGTCGTGCAGAACCTGGCCGAGGCATTGATGCCGCGAGCCCAGGAGGCCGGGGCTGAAACCACGGAGCAGTGGACGCCGGAGATGGCAGACAGCTACGCTCTTCGTGCGGCTCAGGCCATGCTGAGATTGGCGATCGGTCGCAATCCGGTGATCGATCTGTCCCAGGCGCAGCCCGCGTTGGCTGGCGCTGTGAAATCTCCGCGGCAGGAAATCCAGACCCTCGCCGGGCAGATTCTGGCCTACATCAACAATCCCAACGCTCAGCGGGCCATTGCCGAGATGGCGATGAATACGGCCAACGATCCGAGCGTACGCGTGGCGGCCTTTGAATCGCTCGTCAACTCCGCCAAGCTCAGCGGCAACTTGCTGCCTGATGGGATGATCGTCGCAGTGTACGAATTAATCAGCAGAGCCGAGACGGAGCCAGCCCTTCGTGCCGCCGCCGCCGCCGCGTACGGCGCCTTGAACCTGCCCAGTCAGAAAGTCAAGAACCTCATTCTGGACCAGGCCAAGAGCTGAGGTCGTGGTCCGGCGGGTGGGCGCGACGGGACGCTCTGCAACCGCTGCACACCGTCATTGGCCGTCGATCGTGACGTTGAACCGGCTGAGCACGGGCTCGATCGGGTTGGCGATCGTGTACGAGCTGCTGCCCGCGAAGAGCAAGCCCACCGGATGATTCCCTTCCTGCGTCACGACCAGCGACCCTGAGTCTCCGCCCGCGCTGAACGTCCCCGGCGTGATGACGATCTGGTTGACGAAGCGTGCCACGCCTGAATCGTACGTCACGTTGACGGTCGCATTGATGGCATAGATCTTGCCGAGTGTCAGTGCCGTGGTCCGGCCGTGCTTCTGTATTGCCAGATCGATTGTGGCAGGTGCCGTCGTGACGCTGGGGATCCCGTAGCCGTCGGCAGGAGTGCTGTTGCTGAGATTCGCCAATGAACTCAGGGCAATGGCTGCATCGATTCGGTTGCTGGCGAAACGCGAGAATGTGATCCGCTCGAAGGCGGTCAGGGTGCCGATTGCGTCGCGAGGGTCCTTGCCACCGTCGTATGACCCCGGTTGCAGCACATTGTCTCCGATGGAAGCCCTGTTCTCGCAGGCGTACACGTGGTTGTTGCTCAGTGCATAGACTCTGCCGGAGGCGTCCTTGACCCGACACCCGATGGTGCCGGCAGTAACACGGGGATGTCCCGTCGAGACTCCGATGGGCGCGGGCCGAGGCTCGATGGGCGGCTCGGGACTCCCGCCTTGCGTTGTGGCCGATGCCGGGGCGGAATAGGCGGACTGGTTCCCCGACGTGTCAACCGCTGCGACCACATAGTAGTATGTTGTCGCTGCCTGCAAGCCCGTATCGGAATATTTGGGCGAGACGGTCTTGCCGACCGAGCCGATCTTTGTGTACGAACCGCCGGAGGACTTCGACCGATACACGTTGTAGCGGCTAAGGTCGGTCTCACCATTCATATTCCAGGTCAGATCGATCTGGCTGCCGCCGGCGGCTGTGGCCGCCAGGCCGGTTGGCGCTGCCGGCGGCGTACGATCTCGGGACGGTCTCCACCATTGCAGGGCCGCCGGTTCAGCCAATGCGTAGATCTTTCCCGTGATGATGGGCTCCACCGGCGCGCCGTCGAGCTGCTTCGGGATGCTGGCGATGCCTGGTTCTTCGAGAAACACGAACACCGCGTCGCTGCCGCGTTCATTGACTCCAAGGGCTGTGCCGACGACCCCTGCGCGAGCCATCAGCCTCTCCGTGTGGCGTTCCTGGATCTCCCTGATGCGCTCGAAGGCCTGCTGGCGGCGGTCCTGGCCGGACGAGACGGCTGGCAGGATCAATGCGCAGAGAGCCGCGATGCCGACCCAGAATGCTTGATACCATTCTCGTCTTGACATACCCCATCCCTTTCAAACATGCGTCAGACAACGTGTTTGACCAACTCCTGCTCTCAGGGGTATATCGGCTCGGCGGGCGAGATTCGTGCAGGTTTGTTCGTGAATTGTGAGTGCGGGGTCCCTCCTGCACCGGCCGGAAACGTTGCCGGTGGCGTGAGCACAGACCGGGGACGCATTGTCTCACTTGTCAGGGCTGATCGAGGGCGCGAATCTCGCCGGTGTGCTGGATGACGACCGGATAGCCCTCTACGGTCGAGGGGATTCTCCGACGTACCTGCTCGGTATTCGACGCCGTGAAGATCAGGATGCACGGCTTGCCTTTGTGCTGCCCCATGCCCGTGCCGATCACGCCCGGGATGGCCATCCATGCATCCGTATTCTCCTGTTGTACCTGCTCAATCGTCTTATCGTGCATCTGTCGGGCTTGCTCCCGCTCCATGTCTTGTCCGGCACAGCCACCCGCAATGCCCGATACGAGCAAGATGCAGGCGGCAGAGCAATGGACTGCGACGGGTCTGTATCTGCGCGAACGTTCCATTATTCACCATCTATGGACATACCGCCTAAGCCAGCCAGCACGTCATGGATGTCGTTCGCCCATGCGTACCTGCCGCTTTGGTCGCCGGCAAATAGCAGCCCGACCGGCTTCTTGCCGGGATCTGTCACGAGCAGCGATCCTGAATCGCCGGCCTTGATGAAAGCCTTTCGCGAAGTGACCATTATCTGGTTCGTGAATGTTGCCGTGCCTCCGCTATAGCCCACCCTGACAGTGAAACTGACACCGGCGATCTGGCCTTTCGTCAGAGCGGTTGTCCGGCCGTACTTCTGCACCGCTACGCCGAGGACAGGTTCGGTCGTTTCCGACTTTGGCGTTCCATAGCCGCCACTCGGTGTGGAATTGAGCAAGAGAGCGTCATCGCAGGCGGCCATCGCCGCATCCACCGTGTTCGTGCCGCCAAAATTGATCGGAACGAAGTAGGAGAGAGTTCCGATTACGTCTGAGGGATTGGTCGCGCAACTGACATCATATCGGCCAGGCTGAACAATCTGGCTCCCGGTCTCCGCATTGTTCTCCAATGCGTAGACATGGTTGTTGCTCAGCGCGTAGCCGCCCACGAGCTTGCAGCCGATGGTGCCGGCAGAGCACTCACCGATATTGCCAGTCGAGACACCGATAGGCACCGGCCGCCATTTTGATGTCGGGCTGGGGGCCGGCGTGCCGCCGCCGGGTTTGCCGCCCTTGGGCAGTGCATAGATCTTGCCGGTGACAACCGGATGGACGGGGACACCCTCGAGTTCCTGAGGGATACCGCCGACACCGGGGCTTTCCAGCAGGACGACCACCGCATGGCGGCCTTGGTCATTCAGCCCAACGCCCGTACCGACCACGCCTTGTCTGGCCATCATCGCCTCGGTGTGGCGTTCCTGGACCTCTTTGACCCGCTCAAAAGCATTGTCGCTGTTGCCCTGGGCCGACAATACTCCGGAGAGTACAAGCAGACAGACTGCGCCAATCACTGTTGCCAACCCTTGAAAGAGTCTTCGTCTAGTCATCTTCCACCCCTTTCCCGTCACGTACCTTGTAGCTTGCGAACGACTGTGCGCCAAATCCGGCCGACGTGTGTTTTATCGGCACGAGTGCTCTGACGCCAAATATGATATCCGTGCGCTCGGTGCACGTACAGCCACACGGAATGTGCCACCACTGCAAATATATAGCATACTTCCCCCCTCCAGGCAAGAAGATTTCTCAGAATATCCATGTTACCTAACCACACGTCAAGCCTGCATGTCTGGACAATATAGAGCGATTGTCCATGCAGAATTCTTGACGGCATGAGGGGCAGATACATAGTTCCGCTGCTGACCGCATCATTGGGTTCACCAGAATTGTCCGGTGATGCGGACTTGGAGAGATTCTCACGCGGGGAAGCGACTCCGTCATCTTGGGGCGAAGCCGAGGAGCCTGTCCTGAGCCTCGAAGGAATCTCGTGGCAATCTCAGGGCGACGGTTCGGCAGTCCGGCCGGTAGTCCTGAGCGGACAGTTCCAGAGATAGATCGTGTGTACGCTGCGGTCCGTGCGAGAGGTCACGTTCACGACCTTGTCCGGCGGGATATCTGCGAGTCCAAAATCGTGGGAGATGATCCTCGCCCCAGCGCCGAGCTTCGCTAACTGTGGAAGGAGTCTCGCATTCAGTTGATCGCTCAGGTACAGGGTCACTACGGTGGCCTCGCTCAGATCGGCCTCAAGGATGTCCTTCTGCTCGATGCGGACGAGGTGGGCGACACGGCCGTCCTCGGCATTCCTGCGTGCTTCCTGCACGCGGAGGCCGTCGAGGTCGTACCCGACGGCCCGGCAGCGATATCGTTTGGCGGCCGTCACGACAATGCGGCCATCGCCGCAGCCCAGATCGCAGACCACGTCCCGTTTCGTAACGCGCGCCACTTTGAGCATCGTATCGACAACGTCGGGCGGCGTCGCCACATAGACGACAAATAGAACTGCTGGTGGAGACGTGCTCGCCGGATCGCGGCCGGTTTCTGCCGGGGGCGCGGGCTCGACAGCCGCTTGCGGCGCCGCGGCCTCCGTGGTCGCAGCATCGTACAGAAAGAACGGATGCGAGTCTTCCGCACGGCTTTCGATACAGCCGGCCACCGTTATGGCAAAGAACGATAGCAGGGCAGTACCCGCTGTGATTCTCACCATCTTACGAAACCTCAAGTCCACAGTATACGCGTAGGCGCCAACCATGTGGGAACAGACCACTATTGCGATTGAGCGCACTCGTGTCACACGCACGCAGGGCCAATCCAGAGCGTTCATTGTATCCTTTTGTCTGCACATCACAAGGCCATTCACGGCCGGGTTGCCTGACGGTTTTACAGGCAAGCAACGGTTTCCCATTTCTCCGCCGGTGCGGTCTTGCACGCTGTCTTCACGGCGTTATGATGACGGGCTCAGGGTGGGCGTCCACCCGGAACCGGCATTGCATAGGAGGACCGCGAAATGGCCCTGGACAGGAAACAGATTTCGACTTGTTTGGAGGAATGCAGGCATCACCTCACCACGGAGCTGCTGCCGTTCTGGCTCAATCGCTGCAAAGACGACGTCAACGGCGGGTTCATCACGCACTTCGACAAGGACGGCAAGGACAGCGGGCTCGACGAGAAGTCGATGCTGGGGCAGATGCGGACGATCTACTCGATGTCGGCGGCGCACCGGGCCGGCTACGGTGGCGGCAAATGCGCCGAGTTCGCCGAGCACGGGGTGAACTTCGTGCTCGACAAGGTCTGGGACAAGGAGAACGGAGGGTTCTACTGGATGACCAACCGCAAGGGGAAGGTGACCATCGACAAGAAGATTCTGTACGGGCTGAGCTTCGCCATGTACGGGCTGACGGAGTACACGATGGCCACGGGCGACTCGCGAGGGCAGGAGTACGCGGAAAAGACATTCGACCTGGTGAAGAAGTACGCGGCCGACACGATGTATGGCGGGTACTTCGAGATGTTCGAGCGCAACTGGGAGTTGTGCGGCCCCGGCTCGAAGGGCGGCGACCGAAAGACGCTCGACGTCCACATGCACCTGATGGAAGCGTTCACGAACGTGTACGAGTGCACGAAGCAGGGCATCCACCGCCGGACCCTGCTCGAAGACATCGAACTTCTTATTAAGGGGATTCTGCATCCAAAATATGGCACGGGGATTCCACAGTTCATGCCGGACTGGAAGGTCGCCCCGCAAATCAAGTTCGACATCGTCTGGGGTTGGGACCGGTTCGCCGAGGGTGGCAAGAAGGCCCACGCCGAGGACAACACCTCCGCCGGACACAACGTGGAGTTCGGCTGGCTGCTCGCCCACGCCACCGACGTGCTTGGCTCGTACTGGGACCAGTACAAGAACGCGATCAAGCAGTCGATGGACCATGGGCGGGACAACGGCGTCGATTGGGAGTACGGTGGCGTCTACGTCGAGGGCCCACATAAGGGCGGTGTCTACGATATGGAGAAAGAATTCTGGCAGCAGGCGGAAGTGATGATCGGCATGCTGGAGGCGTGCCTGCGGTTCGGGCCCGAGGACTACTGGCCGGCGTACCTGAATGTGCATCGCTTCGTCTTCGACAAGATGATCAACCACCCAGTCGGCGAGTGGTGGCCGCTGACGACCCGCGAGGGCAAGCCCATCTGGACGCACATGAGCCACTCGTGGAAGGTCAACTACCACACGATCCGCTGCATGGTCGAGTGCATCAAACGCCTGGAGCGGCTGCTGGGTTGAGCATGGAGTATGGAGGCAGATACAACGCGTTCGATGCGACGCGGGTCGGGACGTATCCGTTGAGCACGCGGAGCAACAAGGTCACGTTCGACGATCTGGTGTTCCCGAAGGATCTGTGCGATCTGGCATTGGAATTGCCGGACCGGAGGCAGGAGGATATCAGGACAATCGCGCGGGCGATTGTCGCCGCCGGGCGCCAGGACAGGCCGGTCATCCTGTTCACCGGTGCGCACCTGATCAAGAACGGGCTGGGGCCGCTGCTGGTTGACCTCGTGGAACGCGACGTCGTGACGCTCGTGGCGGGCAATGCCGCGACGAGTATCCACGATTTCGAGCTGGCCTTGATCGGCCAGACCAGCGAGAACGTGCCGGCTGCCCTCGATAAGGGCCAGTTCGGCATGGCGTATGAATTTGCCTACATCAATATGGCCCTGTCCGTCGGCAACCAGCAGAAGCTCGGCTTCGGCGAGGTGCTCGGCCGGATGATCGTCGATGAGGCCTTTCGGCGGCAGGTGCTCGCCCTCGTGGCGAAGGAAGGCTCAATTCCCGCATTTCGTCATCCGGAAGTCAGCGTGCTTGCCGCCTGCTACCGGCGGGGGATTCCGTTTACCGTTCACGCCGGGATTGGGACGGACGTCATCGATCAGCATCCGAGCTTCGATGGTCAGGCCAAGGGCGGCTGCTCCGGCAGGGATTTCCTCATCTACACGAACGAGGTGACGAGACTGACCAAAGGCGGCGTTGTCCTGAACATCGGCAGCGCCGTCACTGGGCCGGAAGTGCTGCTCAAGGCGGTCTCGATGGCCGCCAACGTGGACTCCGTCCCACGCGGCATCCTCACGGCCGACTTCGACCTGCGCGAGCATGAGAAGGGGCAGATGAGCGATGAGTCCGCTCCGGGCTACTACTTCCGCGACCAGAAGAGCGTGCTGACGCGCATCCCGCAGGCCTTCGGCGGCAGGGGGCTTTACATCCAGGGCGATCAGAAGAGCACCTTCCCGTTCCTCTACAGGACGATCATCGAGGCTTCACAGGCATAAGGACCCGGCATGAACCAGCAGCGCATCAGGGAGATTCTGGCGAAGATCGAGAATGTCACGGTAGCCGTATACGGCGATTTCTGCCTCGACGCGTATTGGATCCTGGACCCGCGAGGCTCGGAGGTCTCCGAGGAGACCGGCCTGCGCGCGCGGGCCGTCGCGAAGCACTACTGTTCACTGGGCGGGGCCTCCAACGTCGTGGCGAACCTGGCCGCGCTCAAGCCGAAAGCGATCCAGGT
>Ga0315274_10001920_pt1 | contig 31902 bp, 55 predicted proteins | sample YL17G02_20_MG_FD_203700 | JGI IMG/M metagenome (GOLD analysis project Ga0315274, IMG submission 203700) | Sediment microbial communities from Yellowstone Lake, YNP, Wyoming, USA - YL17G02_20 | ecosystem: Environmental > Aquatic > Freshwater > Lake > Sediment | place: USA: Wyoming | collected...
AAGCGCGATACGATAATCCATGCCGAGCATTTCAATGTCATGAGTGGAGATGGCCTTCTTTGCGGCCTTCACCTTGCGATTGACTATGTGGAGGTCAGGCGTTTTCTTCATTCTGAAAATGATTCCGGATTGTTATTAATTTTACGGTTATTGTCAACCAACTTTATAAGATCGGCGCGCAACACGGCAATTAATTCTTCTTGCGCCAGCCACCACCCGCTTTCATCGCCATTGATGACATCGCGGATGCGCCTAGGCGTTTGCTCGGCTTCCAGATAGGCAATGCGGTCTTTTATTTCTATTTCTGCTTTTATTCTGTCGCTGCTGTCCCATTCTTCCCGCAATTGAATTTCCTCAAGCTCCGTTAGCCATACATCGTCTTGCTGTCCGGCCTCATTTATGATTGATTTTTTTAGTCGCATAAATACTCCTATGATTTCTGGACACCGTAAAGGCGAATGGTTCCTGATGTGATATTCCCTGAACTGAAAGCAAATTTTATAGCATCAATGTCATTGATGTTATTGTTACAACCGCTTCCTACGCAGCGACGAATGCCACTAGTGCTGCCCGTTACATGGCCAGTAACTAACCATGTAAAATTCTTCCAGCCAGATGTGTTGCTGATGTTAAAGATATTCAATGAGCCACATAAGCCTTGGTCAGAACTGTTGGATTGTGATGTGGCAATTTTCATCGTTGTCTGGGCATCCCCGCCGATGTTGGTAATAGTTGTTGATGTATCCCTCGTATCGGCGGCTGAAGAATATGAAGTCCCATAGGATGCGCCGTTATCCGTACTTGTCACCATATAAAAATCAACAGAATTTGTTGCTGGAATAATATGGTTAAAACTTACCACATAATCTTCGTATGTTGAAGACATAAGGCTGGTGAATGCAAGGCTAGTGCTTCCTGATGCAACCATTTGCCCAAGATAGACCAAGCCGCTTTCTGGAGGTATAGGAGCCGGAGCATTAAGCATTTGAAACTGGGTGCCGTCATAATTCAGCTCATAAATCGCACCCGATACAATTTCATTGCCGGTAAGCGCGATAAGTGACGTGCCCGAAAGTTTGTAAATATTTTTTGTGCCAAGGCCATCGACATTGACGGTAGTTGCCGAACTATTGGTACTGGTGGCCTTAAATTTAAGCCGCAAGGAGCTGCCATAGGAAAGTATAGCGGGAGAATTTGTAAGCGTAATGGCGTTTGCTGTGCCGCCGACTGTACCGTAAATGAACGACTGATTTTGCACATCTTTATAGGTTACGTGCGGTATTCCACCAGCCGTTGCGCCATCGCCAAGGTGTATGCGGTCATCGGTCGTATTATATACCGGCTCCCCATCAACAGGAGTCATTGCCGCTACCTGCGCAGAAGTGCCTCGGCGCAACTGTGTTTGTGTCGATGTCGTCATATTACTGAACCCCAATCATTTGTTGAACCAACGGCATCCGCAACGCTGCCGTAATCGTTTGCTGAACCCACGGCCTCGGTGACGAATCGCCAATCGAGCGTTGAAACCACACCGCCGGAGGAGCCGATCATTGCGTTTAGAATCGTCACCCAGTTCGAGCGCGCGCCGAGCATGTTGATTGCCCGTATGCGCAGGTCGTAAAGAACGTTTGGTGATGTGCTTGGAATATCTGCCGCCGTGAAATCGCCGCCGACAAAGAAGGATGGTCGCCAGTCAGCATCAGCCGAAAGCTTGAATTGGATTTCAAACTGGCCGCCGTTAGTGACGAACGAATTGCCGTATGCCGCCCATTGCAGCACGAGGTTATAAACAGTGTCGCCGCCTACGGTTGTCACCGCGCGGGAGTCATAGGCAACTGATGATGGAACATTCACAATAAAGGGGCTAGGCAAGTCAGTATCTGGTGCATTTGCTACCGCTTGGCCATCACTTGCAGTCCAGCTATAGCTTGCTGAGTTTTCCTCGCGGAGATGAAGGACAACACCCTGCTTGATATCGAATGTCAGATTTACAATGCGGAAAACCTTTTCCGACCAGCCGCGCGAGGTGTTGTTTACCTTTACCGTATCCCAAACTGCAAACTGCAACGCTTTATAATTGCACGGCATCGTCACAGATATTTGTTCGCGGCCTTTGCGCTGCACGGTCTTTGCTATGCGTTGTGCAGCCTCTGGGTCTAGGGTATATGGAAGGTCAATATCGGTGTAGATTCGCTCGCCCGCGTCTTCCGCTTCGTATGTAGTGCTGGTGATTTGCGGGAAATCGTTAGTCTGCCATTGCTTATTAGGGTCAACATACCGCCCGCGCACGGCATTGAATAAATCCTGCCTCTGGATGCGATTGCGGGATTTGATATTGCCCGTCAACCATGATTCATCAATGACGGTCGTTTCTGGTGTATCGTATGCACCTGCATAAATGCGGAAAACGCCCTTAGGTGTCGTGACCGTGCCAAGCATTGCACTGAGCATGTCATCAAGGTTATTGAGCGGCGCGCGTGCGGTATCAACAAGGCCGTTGAGCGTGTAGCGTGAAATCGTGCTTGCATCGAGCTTCGTGATAGATTCATCGCAGATATTCGCCGCCGCCGTCACGAAAGTGTCGTCGATTTCTGTTGATGTCGCGCCAAATCCATAGGGGATGCTAGCAAAATCGCGGCTGGTGATATAATCGCGCACGCATAATGCGGCATTATCACTCCATGCAGTCAGCGTGGTGCGAGGGTCGTAAACCTTTTTGCCCTTTATCACCACATTGAGCGTTGGAATACCGCCCGTAAATACATCGGGATTCCATTGCAGGCGCATGTAGGTGTAAGTGATGCCGCGCAGGCGATGATCACTTGTCCAGTTAGTCGCCTCTGCTACGAGGAACGAATCAGCAACCTGCGTGTCGCTGCCTAAATGCTGCTTGATGCGCACATAGGATTTGCCGTCTTTTTTATAGCGGTCTTCGTTTACAAAGCCGTTTGCATCGAGCGTTACCAAGTCATCGTTGAGGTAGATTTCTTCAAACGATTGCGACTCATGGCCACAATGCATCACCACCATGTGCAGAAAAAGATTGTCGCCCGTTTGCAAAATACCACCAGAGTCGTTACCCGTTGGCACGGTTTCGATATAGGCGAGCGTGCCGCCGATGCGTGCCTTGCCGTAGATGATTTTTTGCGTATCGTCGGAAAGGCGCACGACCTGTTTGAGGCCGTCATTGCCGATAGAGCCACCGCTTTCGCCTGCACCCTTTGGTTTTTTTCCACCGCCAATTAATGCGCCGCCTGCGAAATTAACCGCGATTCCAGCCGCACCACCAATAATCGCGCCAAGAGTCATTGATGATATGCCAAGCCCAGCTAAATAGCCGCCAGCCAAGGCAACCGAAGCGTAGCCTGATACTGCTACTGTTGTATATGCAGCCGCCGCTGCTACTGCTACAGGAGGCATACTATACCGCCCATGCTTTCGCGCACTGCACTGTCAGCACGCAAACCAAGCCCTTTTCAGGGGTTAAAAAATAGCTTTTGCGGCCATCACAAATGCCAAGTGCGCCGCTGAATAAAACGAGGTCGCCACGTTGCGCCATTTTGACGCTTTTTCTGAGCAATATAGAGGTGGCGACTTCATCGACATTTGCGCAAAGCCGCTCAAGCATCAGCTCTTTTGCGCCCTCCTCCGTATCGTAGAGTCCCGCCCATTCACTCGCGTGTGCGCTGCCAGTGCATAAATCAACCCATGAGGAAGCCCATAATGCGCAATCGTTCTCACCCCAAACAAAAGACAGCCCTCGTGACGCTTCAATATAATCCTGAAGCATCAACTCCCAACCGTCTTTTCTCATTGCGTTTTTTCTCATTGCGTTTTGCGCCCCCAGTTAATCTCTTTTTGTGCGGCCTGATCGACAAATTCCAAGCCCTTATCGCCGGGGAAACGCGCTTGCTGATCGGCATCGGTGTAGCGGCGCACAACCGCCCTATCCCATGCAGCAATGCGGCTTTCGGCGGAGATGCTAACGGTGAGTTCTTGCCCCTCGTCGATGTCGGAAACATCCATGCGTCCTTGATCGAGAAGCTCCGGCGTTGCGACAAGCTGGCCTGTTGAAGGGTCGAGAAATCCGATATAGAGCTTGGCCGCCCTGCCCTGATATTGCTCGCCAAGCACGATAGAAATCATACTGTTTGGTATGCCGGTGAGTGTGTAGGTGAGCGTACGCTTTTGCAGTTCCGCGCTTTCTTCTACCGCGCTAACGGTTGCGAATGTGCCAACGCCCAGCCAGTCATAGCCGCCCCATGTAATAGTTCCGAGCGCGGTATGCGCGCGCACGAAGCCGCTGGAGAAATCCAGCTCCGCAAAAAGAATAGCAATCCCCATGCTATCGGCAGAAATCGCCGTAACATTGGAAGCCGCAAATCCTCTGCTCATGGGATAGATTCAAACGCGCTAAAGGTTTTTTCGCCGTAAATGCCATGTTGATTTGACTGCCATGAAAGTTGGCTATCATCGACAAGGCGCATCTTTGCTTTTGGATTGGTGATGGTTACTGCTGCATTATCGGCTGGTGATGTGCGCAAATAAGGCTCGCCCACCAATGTCGCCTGCCCACTTCCGTTTGTATCTACATCACCTGTGAGGCGTTTTAATTCCCCGCCAACGCTGTAATAATCCCCAGCCTTTAGCCAGCCCGTGACGTTCGGTGTGCATCCATCAATAATAAGGCTCGTGCCAGTCTGGCCTGCGCCATTGACTAGTGGTGTGCCGCCCATTGCACCACGGTTCACTTTCCAGTCTGGATCGAAGCCATAGAAGGTTTCCGACATACCGCGCATTTTCAGGAAAAAGGCAATCCATGTTGCAGCATCTGCCTTTTTCATCATGCGCAACGTAATGTCTGCCCGCCAGCGTGCGCCGGATAATTGCACCGTCTGCACGGATTTATTGATCGGGCTGGTGAACATCTGCGTGTTGGTTTCAAGGTAGAAATTCGACGCCTTGATGAAGCCAATAGTCGATGGAAGGTCTATGGTTGCCATTATCTAAGCCCCGCTATCTTCGATGCACTGCCGCCGCGCTGCATGGATGCAAACACAGCATCATGCGCCGCACTGGCGATTACTGGTGAGGCCTCGCGGATGCGGGCATTGATAAGCTCAGGCACGCCGGGGCTGATATGGAACACTTGTTGCACAATCACCGATTGGCCGCTGCCCGAATTGCCATTGCGAATGGCATCAGCCTGCACGCGCGGGATAATCATCTCACCTTTATGAATCTGCGCTACCATGTCATTCGGGATGTTTGGTGAACCGACCGCGAAAGATGGCAAGCCCATGCTGCTAAACAAGCTGCCTATGATGCCACCGCCGCCAGAGCTTCCGCCTGTCAGCGCATTGGCAATCGGCGTGGCGATGCTTTTTTGAATAATCATTGATGCAATGGACTTTGCAAATTGGCTTGCAGCGTCACCGGCGTTTTTGAAGTCCATGATAGCACTTGTCAGGCCATCAGATAGCTTATCGGTCAGTAGCTGCGCAGATCGCCGCGCCTCATCCTGTGCCTCTTTAATGGCATAATTGCTTTCTGCAACCGTGCGATTTTTCTCTGCAATGTCTTCAGCGTTTTTGATGCCAGCCTTTTGCGCCAAGTCGAGAGTTTTATAATACGCTTCCATGCCTGCCTGCTCTTTTGGCATCATGAGTGACATTTTCTGTCGGCGTTCGGTTTCGGTGTTGAAATCGGCAAGGGATTTCTTTGCTGCTTCTATTGATTTTGCGCTATCCTTCAAGCCAATCAGGTCTTTGTTGCTGCCTTTTGGGTCTGTTTTTGTATCAACAGGTTTATTGTTTTTTTCTTCAATCTGCTTTTGAATGGCAAGTTGGCCTTCAAGTCTTTTAAGCTCTTGCTCACTATTTAAGCTGGCAACATTGCCCATACGATCGCGCACTTGCTGATCTGCGGGTTTTGCCAATAAATTTTTAAGCTTTAATATTTTACCTTCAAGTTCTGCCGTATTGGCATCACTACCCAGGCCGAATAGCCGCAGAAAGCCTTCCGTTGCATCATTGATAGCAGTCAATAAAAAATTGCGGATTTTGAGGCCAACGCGTGCAAACGTATCGCCTAAATTGTCAAGTTGGGCGAGTTTTTCTTTCGTTAAACCTTTTCCCATAGCTGTTTGCCCTTCGACATAGGCGCGCATATTGCCCCCCGCTGCCGCAAGCGTTGGATTCATCGACGCAAAACCAGTCCCAAGCAAATTACGCCCGGCTTCCGTGCGCACGGCTGAATCCCCTACCTTTGAAAGAGCGTCCGCAACGGCATAAAACCTAGATTCTTGGTCTAGCTTTGAAAGGTTTTTTACCGACAGACCCAAAGCATCAAATGCCTTGATAGCCGTCTCATCACCCTTAAGAGCCGCACCGAGTTGGTTACTTAATGTGCCAACTGATGTGCCGAACTGCTCAAGGCTTCCGCCGCTGGTTGCGAGTGATTCTTCGAGTGCAGATAGTGTCTCCGCAGAAAATCCAATCCTCTCCGATAAATCAACGATATTTCCCGCCGCATCGAGCGCACCCTTAGCATATGAAACGAATGCCGCTACCGACAATGCAGGAACAAGCGAAAGCATCTGCGATTTAAGGCCAACAAATGACGCCCCCATACCGCCGGAGCCGCTGCCCGTTGCCTGCGCCACTACGCCTTTGACTTTGTTCATCTCAGCAGAAAGCTGTGCAGCATCAGCCGTGATTCGGACTGTGAGTTCTGCAATATCAGCCATGTGCGTCGATCGCCTTTCTAAGGTCGGTTATGTCGTCATTAGTGAGGTTGATTCTTTTCTTGATACCGTTTGCGATTGCATAGCCTTCATAGGCATCGGTCACATCCCAAACACTGGCTTCCCAAAAGGCTTTTGGTGTCCAGTGCAATACCCCTAGGCAGAACTGCTTGTAGTGTCCCCATGGGAAGCCGTCGGGGGTGTCAGCTTCCCTATCATCTCCCCCATAGCAACAGACACCTGCTCGCGCTCAGACGGCTTGCAAATGCATATCTTCAAAAAGGCAAATAGGTGGAAACGGAGCATTGCAAACTCGTTGCTGGCAATGCCTATTTCGTTGACGATAATTTCGGCAACATCGGATTGCTTAACATCGAATCCGCAATGCTTGAGCATGGTAGAAGTAAGTTTTGCCACTTTGTAAACAGGCATTTCCAGCGCGCTTTCAGCAATAGAAATCACATCATCGCCAAGGGCATATTCCACCGCTTCAATTAAACCGAAGCTGCCCTCAAGGGCATATTCCTTATCCGCCAACTTTAGGGTATAGCGTGGCTTTGCAGCGTTATATGTCATTATGCTACTGGCGTTAATTTAACCGCACCAACAGTGAGGCCGGTCACAACATCAATGGTGTAGCTTACCTGATCGCTGGCGTTATTAAATCGGCCTGTAGGAAAGCGGCCAATCATGCACACACCGCCGTTTGTACCGCTGCCCGGAATCGTAAGGACAACGGGCGCGGGCGTGATTGTACCAAAGCCCGGCTTGTCAGTTGGATTCTGCGCAATCGTAAGCGTGCGCGCTGATGCGTTGGTGTTCAGGAAAAGCAAGAACGTATTGCCATCATTTGCAAAAACGTCTGCTGTCGATGCTGCCGCAAGGGTATGGTTCAGCGCGGTGAACGGTGCAGCAGTTTGAACTGTCAATGTAGCCATGTGATTATGCTCCGATTATTAGGTGTTGGTGAAGGTAACTGCGCCCGATGATTTCAGGGTGCATGAGAAGGCAACTTCCTTGTTGTAGGCTTGGCTCATCGTGAAGCCGGTAATCTGGAATAGGCCAGAATATGCATCGGTATCGAGCGCATCAACGCTGATAAGCTGGAAGCCGTTGATGGTGCGCGCCTGAGCATAGCCCTGAAAGGTTTCATAGGTTGCGGAGTTGCTGAAAATGCCCTCAACATCAATATCAACAGATTGCGTGCCGAAAGCTTCGCCAAGCTCGCGCCAACCGGCACTATCCTTGGTGGTGATGTCAATTTCTTCATCATTCAGCTTTAAGCTGGTGGTGCGCACACCCGCGAGGGTTCCGCCTGCGCCAGCAGTGCCGAGTTTCAAAAGCCAGTTGCGCCCTTTAATTGCTGCCATGATATATTCTCCTTATGGGTTGTTAGGTTGTAGTGTCGGTTATCAAGGCGGTGAATCGTTGCACGCCGTGGTAATAGTGGTCGCCCGCACCTTCGTAGGCGGTTTCCTGATATGTGAGCTGGTCTGCGCAGGTGAGGTAAACGAGCGTAAAGCCCGTCACCGTGATATTGGTTTCGCTCTTATGCAGCGCGTCATAGATATGCCCCATGAGCGTCTTCACGCTTTTGCGACCGGCCTTTTCAAAATCGAAACAATGAATGGTCAGCGTCACTTCCCAGCCGTTGCTGGTTTTGGTATCGCTCGGAATTGATATGTCATCACCAATCACCACATACGGGGCGGGGGTATCTTGCGGGACATGATCGTAAACCTTGCTTCCACCAAGCGCAGTCGTGAGCGCAGCATACCCCGTCAACCGCGTGTATATTGCGGCCTGTAGGGCATTCAGTGGGTTGCTCATGTTATTTCCTTGTGGCCTTGATTACGCCGTCACGCACGGCCTTATTGAGACGCTCGCCTATCCATTCTTTTGACTTGATATAGGCTGGCATCATGAATGGCCGCGCACCTATCTTGGCCGTGCCAAACTCAAGCATTGCTGCATATTTAAGCCGCGTTGTGATGACGGCCTCTAGCTTGTCGCGGAAGTTGTAGAATGAGAGGCTGTTTAGCAGCGTTCCGGTATCAGATGCGGGAGCCTCGCCCGCCGCTGATGCCTGATGTGTCTTCGTGCCGCGCTTGTATAGTGCGCCGCTTTTCTGGCCGTTTGTGAGTGATTTTGATGCCTCTGCATGCACTTTCGCAGCGGATGCAACGAGCGCAATATTCAATTGCTTGTTGATTTCGATTTGCACCTCTTTGGTGGCCTTCTCGATTCTATCGAGGCCATCAATTTTGAAGGTGAAATCCATGTGGTATTATTTTTTCTTTTCAGTAACAGGAACGTCGGGCAGGGTTTCCATGTCTTTGATGATCTGGTAAATATCCGAAAGCACAGCAAGGCGCGGAATGCTTGCTTTCAATGTTTTCATCAGCAGATCATAATCGGCTTTCTCGACAAGAATGACGCCTTTTTTTGCGTCAACCGCTTCAACAACTTTACCTTTGAGAACGCTGATATTATAAACTTCATCGAACGTCACACCTTGCGTAAATGAAGGATAAACCGTCAAAGATTGAATGATAAAATCTTTTCCAAGCTCAAGGGTTTCTTCTTTTCCGCTTAAATCTTTGGCATGTATTTTCTGAATCAGGTTAATTTTTTTCATGTTATAGCTTCCTTTTATTTATTGAATCGTTAGCGCGTTTCCATACCCAATACAAAGTCCCGGCAGTGATTAAAATTGTAAAGCACACCACTCCAAATTCTGGATATCCCTTTTTTGCAACGCCGCGTGCAAAGATGAAATCCGCTTGCAATTTCTTAAGCGGATTAAGCGTCTTATAGCGGCGATCATGCTCATGACAAAGGTCGTCGAACCGGCTATCAAACCAGTCGCCAAAGCCCAATATGCGCGGGACGGAGCATCTGGCCATTACTCCTCCCATGTCACCGCTGTGGTGGATTTGAACAGCGCGATCATTTGTTCAGCGTTATAGTTAAGCTTGCCCTGCTGTATTTCTTGAAAGCGGCACGCTCTCTCTACCATCTGGTTGCTGAAACCATTGTAAAGGCCTGCAATGAAGTCCTGTGACGACTGCGGGAGTGTTTCGTAGACGCACTGCCCATCCACGATTTTGCGCAAACCGTTCTCATCCAATAACGGAATCACAACGCCGTTTTCATCCAACACATTTATCGTGCCTGCCCAGCCATACGCCGTTGCGATGTCATCGTAATTTACCTGCTTGGCGATTGAGTTCTCAATTTTGATGTGCCCCATATTACTTGCTCCTAGAATTTAATTACTGTTGCACGCCATGTTGCGGAAGCGGGGTCTACCGCACCGCCAGACGAGTTATGAAGCCTAACTGTTACTGTGTCAGCGGCACTCACACGCGCTGACGGGGTTAGTCCTGCCTCAAGCCCTGATGGTGGAGCAATAGCCACGGTATCGCCCGTTGCCGCACCCGTTACGGTCATTGTGAGTTCCGCAGCAGCATTTGTTGCAATTGAAGGGAAGTCAAGAGTTGCGGTGGTGGTGATAATACGAGCAAGAAACGCACTGTTTGCGTTATTTGTGTGGCGTATATTTGTGCCGTTATAATCAATATCACCAGCAAGCGGTGTGGTTTTGTACGTTCCTGCGATAATATTTGCCGAAGCTTTTGCAGTCGTTCCTGCCGCGATTGTAAGCCATGACGCAGTGGTGGTGGTTGTCCCAATCCCCACGCCTGTCGCTGTACCCATATTGACATGGAAGCTATCTTCAAACGATACCGAGTCATTCGACGAACCGCCGCCATCAATGCGAAGCCCTTTGGTGATTCCGCTGTTTAATATTTTAAAGGTATAGCCGTTTCCGGTAGTTGCATCAGAGTTTGCTATTTTAAATATATCGCCACCAGCAACGGCTGTCGTGTGCGTAGCAAAACCAACATTGTTTACAGAGAACCTTTCGGCACTACCAATTGCAAACAGCGCAAGGTTTTTAGCCCCTGAACCCGTTGTGGTTTCGGTAACGTTTACGTGGATTGCATTATAGCCAGCCGTGCCGGATTGGTTGATGCTTGGCGTTGAGCTGACGATGTTTGAAACACCGCTTGATGCCGTGCTGATTGTACCGTTTATCAGGCGGATGAATGTATTATTCGCCGTCGATGATGCGTTGATGTTGTAGTCAATAACCGTTGTGGCTGAGCTTGCGTTGTAAATCTGCGTTGCTGTCGACGAGCCTATGCTTTGTCCTGCAATGATCGTCAAGGCACCAACGCTGCTGATGCTCAAGGCATTCGTTGCCGCGCCAACGCTAAGATTCAGTGCGCGCGCCGAGCCGCTTTGGCCTTGGTCTACTACTAAATCCAAGACACCAGTTGCTGCGTTTTGCGTGAATATCGAGCGTATTGAAGAACCGCCGCTTGTGAGGGTTCGGAGTCCAAAGCTAATATTAGTTCCGACAGACCCGCTACCTACTGTCAGTGTATCGAGGCAAGCCGTGCCAATGCCCATGACGTTGGAGCCAGTACCGACAATATATACACGAGTCGCAGTACCCCCGCTATTAGTGCCCGCAACAATGTTTGCCCTTGTGTCCGTTGTGATGTTAAAGTTTGATGTCGAGTCAAAAACCGCGTAAGTGAGGCCAGAAGAAGCCCCTAACAAAATAGCCTTTCCGCCACTTGCTCCTATTGATAGGTTCGGTGATGTGTTAGAGCCGCCTGTAGCCAGAAGGAACACGTTGCTTGCTAGCGTATGTGTAATCTTGTTATTCGTCGTATCTATGTTGAACAATGTAGAGGAACTAGGGTTTTTTATACTAAATGCCGCCGTGTTTAAGCTTGTTCCCTGGATAGCTAGACCGCTATTAACATCAACGTTGAACACGTTGTACACAGTGTTGCTATAGGCCAAGCGCAACTGCGTGCGTGCTGAGCTGGTGCTTTCAAGCTGCGAATAAAGTGGGTATGAGATACCCGCCGAAAAACCACCAGCGGCATCCCAGCCTGCATTACCAGACGCTAAATATCCAAAGCCACTTTCGTAAAATCCCGCCTTTGATGAACAAAGCAATACACTCCCGTTGTTTGGAACACCAATAGGGACATAGCCAAGATTCGGAAGCTGTACTGTAAATGAGTCCGTTGTACCATCATCAAACAAACAGTAATCATATACGCTAACAGTGGCATTGAAGTTTGCTGAATCTCCAGCAAAAATAGAACCTCCATTAACATTGAGAGTTAAAGCCCCTGCATCTCCAAAGCCTGTATTTGCGTTTACGTAAAGAATGTTATCGGCGTATTGTACGCCGTACCCACTCAAATTTGGGTCGGAGCCGAAGTAACTCGAACCAGTTAAGCTGTTGAACCCGACGAAATTACCATAACCCGCATGGTAGAGATTTACGCCATTGCCCGCATCGCTTATCAATCCGCCAGCAACGGAAGTGCCTGTCAGGTCGTTCAGTAGAAAGTTCGACGAGGCTATCGAGTATGCGCCAAGGTCTACGTTGGCGTTTGCGCCGGTGTATGGCACTAAATTGTTCAGCGCGGTTTGCAGATCGGTTTGGTCAGCCAGCGCGCCACCAATGCCACCCCAAACGGCCACACCGGATGCAACGGCAAGCGCGGCAACGAGGTCGATTTGATCGGATAGCGCGCCGATAATATTACCCCAAATAGCAAGTCCAGAGCTTGCTTCAACAACAGAAACTGCATCACTGACAACATCGACAATAGTGCTATTATCGACGGTGACGGTGGTGAGTTGCTCTGTGATCGAAACAGATGTCATCGCGTCACCTCAGGGCTTACAGTCAAACTTCCCTGCAGCAAGCGAGTCACAACGTTGCTGCCGTTTATCAGTTCAAGGTCATAAAACCCGCTGAAAACCGTAAGTGCCGCTGTTGCCGTTGCCGATAGGGCAAGTGTGATGGTTCCAGCCGCGCCGCCTAAAGCAATGCCGCCATTTTCAGTCGTGAGGGCAATAAACGTGCTGGCTGTGTCCACGCTTTCGCGCGCCTGCATGCGTGCGGTGTAGCCGGTAACATTTATCGCAGTGCCTGCGGAATTTTTCCATGTGAACACCTGCGAATATGTCGCGCCCTGCTCGATTGTGATATCGTAGGTTCCGGCTGTCATGCTGTTTGCCTCCCCTTAAATTTCTTGTGCGGTTATTTTCAATTGTGCTTTGTCTTCATCAACATTTAGCACTTCTTTGATGTCGAAAGTACGATTGTCGTAATTGATGCGGCATGCGGTGGTGATGCCGGTGCGATAGCGGATCATAATTTTATGGGTGACAGGCGTTTGCATTTGCGCTGCCTGAAACTTCTCATAGCCTTTGATCGGTTCAATGGATGCCCACACGGTTGCAAGCGTTGTCCATGCTTCAGTATATCCGCCTTGCCCGTCGGTCGTGCGCGTGTTTTCTTCAATGACAATGCGTTTATTCATTTTTGCAAATGGGTTTTTCCCGCAACTAGCCATAAATTCTGAACTGCCTCAATGAACTGACTGCATCCGCCGGAAGGTCGCAAAGCGTGCGCTCGTCGTACATTTTTTGCGCATGCGCCATGATTGCCATTTTAATGGCCTGTGGCACTTGTGCAGCCGTTCCATAGCCACACACATAGGTGATAACCACTGCCGCGCTCTGACGAAGGTTTGACGGCCATGAGGCGGTATTATTCAACGCAAGGCGGCTGTTTGCTGTGTCAGCAAAGTAATTCGCGCTGCTATATGTAGTTGAAGCGTTGCTTGTGTCATACGTAACGACGCTTGTGATTGATTGCAGCGGCGCATAAGGCAATTCAACAGATGACGGCAAAACGCCCATCAAAGCGGTGATTGGTAGGTCATACACACCATCAGGCAAATTTAAATCAAGGCTGCTCGATGGAACGTCGATTGACAGATTCCATGTTTGCGTAATCAGCGCGCGGCGCAGGTATTTTTCAGCAGATTCGCGTGCTGCTTTCAAAAGATTGAGAATCAACGCGTCTTCGTCGTTTGTATCAATTCTCATCCACAGCTTTACCTCAGCCAGCGTAACCGGCTCAGAGGTCGGCGGGGTGACGATAGTTGCGGCGGTGCGGATTGTCATGGTTATTTATTCGATGGTGCGCGTTTGATTGCTTTGTTTTTCGGCGCAGCTTCGATTGCTTTTTCTTCTGGTGCTTTTGGTGCATCTTCAGCAGCCAATTCAGCATAGCCATATTGCAATGCAACTTCTGCCAAATGATCGTCAAGCGCAACAATATCCCCAGCGGTGAATGATTCGCATGGCGTATAGCCTTTTTGCGAGCCGCTGAAATCTTGCACTACTTTGTATTTTTTCATGTCAGCCTCTAAAAATTAGGGAGGGCTTTTACACCCTCCCCGATTTAATTATTGTACAGTGCTAGCAATTTGTGGGTCAGAAAGAATCCACGCACCAGCAATAAACACGTTACCGGTGTTTGCCGCAGGTGTTACAGTCACGCGCACATAACGTTTATCGCCAATATAACCAATGGTCAAAACGCTGTCATCCGCCGCGAAGGTGAATGATGCAGTGGTTTCGAGGTTGGTCAATTGAGCGTCAGGAACAGCAGCACCAGAGAAGTTGGTATCAGAATGTTCCACGAGGGTGGTGAAGGTGGCATCAACGTCGGCAAGCGAGCCGGTGATGATTGCAAAAGTTACAGAATCAAAACCCTGTGCGTCGATTACTTGTGACACATAAGCGGTGTTGTCCGTTGTAGCTGCAACGGGGGAAAGCCCACGCGCAACCTTGATTTTAGAACGCATATCACGATTAGCCATTATTTTACTCCTTGAAAAAAGGGGCGGTGTTACCCGCCCCCTATGTTATGAAAAACTACGAGAATTTAGAGATTTTTACAGCTTCAAAATTCACTACGCCGCCGCCAACACGTTTAGTGGTGTAGAATTTCACATAACCAGCAGTGCTGTATGGATCGCGCAGAGTGCGCAGGCCGATACGATCAACAACTGTGTATGCCGCTTTTACGTCGCCATAGACAACAGAAAGCGAAGCCGAACTAATCGCAGCAAGATCATCAGCGAAATACACTGGACGACCAAGAAGCGTGAAGTTTGGCAAGCCGTTGTTTTGGCCATAGTTCATGTTGAACACCGGGGTGTTATCCGAAGCAATACCAGTTTTCAGTTTCATGAGCGTGCCAAATGTGCCGCGTTTCATCAACCAAGAAGCATTGCCTTGATAAACTTCTTTCAGTGCGTTCTGCACATCCACAAGGCCATCATAAACAAACGCCGAGGTTGAGCCCATGTTTACTTGCTGAATTTGACCGCTTGAAAGCGTCGTGCCAGCAGTATAGGTGGAAATACCACGCGGAGATGCCACGCCATCACCTGTCACAAACGCGGTTGCTTCAAGACGCGCCAATTTTTCAGCAGTCTTTTCAGCAAGCCATGATTCCATGTTGACAGCAGCGTCATCAAGGATCTTTTGGGTTGCCTGCACATAAACCATTGCTTCCTGAGTAGGAATATTGATTTTACCAATATCAGGGGTCGTGGTCACGGTGCGAGAAGCTGTTTCACCAATCCAAACGCCGCCGGTTTCATTGTAATCAACAACAACATCATAAGAATCGGTGCTGATTGGTTGAACTGTAGCAAGTTGGCGAATAGGTGAAGATTCAAAAGCCTTTGTGGTAACAATGCCGCCGAAGGTTGGCATAACAAGGTAACCGCCGCTTGCTTCAACGTTTACAGAAAGGTCTTTGAGTTCAAGGTCTTTGCCGTTTGCTTTCAGAAACTCGCGGAAGCTGGTTTTGTTATCGCTGCCGCTGCGTGCAAATTCATTGAACGCTTTGGTAGCAATTTCAGCTTTTTCTTTTGCTTGGTCTGCAGAAACGCCGGGGCGTTGCATAGCAGCAGCCATTGTTTTTACTTCTGCTTCAAGGGCTGCGCTTTTTGCAGCTTCTTTTTGCGAAAGTTCGATGGTGTCAGCAATTGACTTTTCAAGTTTGCTGAATTTTGCACCGTCGATACCATCAAGGTCTTTTGCTTTTGCGAGCAAAGGGCTGATTTCGGACTTAAAGGCTTCAAAAGCCTGCATGCCCTGCTTTAATTGTTCTGAAAGTTCCATGTTTATCTCCGTTAAAGATTTTTGATATTGTTAAAGAAATCAGCCAGCATTTTTGCCGCCTGCTCGGTATCTTCCCGCTCCGCCTCCCGCGTTCCGCTTGGAAGTGCCTTAAAGCCATGAAGCGCAATTGTGGTTGCATCTTCGCGGCTGTATTTACCTGCCTCCCGCAGGAAATCTTCAAATTCTCTGATAGTTTTTGGTGCGCTTTTCACGCCCGTAACGACCGCTTTTTCATTCGCAGGGAATGTCACAAGGGACACCTCCCATAAATCAATTGACCTCAAAACGCGCACACCGTCTTTGTCATATTCGCATTCATCGACGCTGTAGCCTATGCTCATCGAATCGAGCGCGCCCATGTTTGCCAATTCGTAAACTTCATCACCAAGGGCTGTTTTTGCAAGCGTGCCTTCAACATAAAGGCCTTTGTCGTCTTCGCGCGCGATGTCCCAAATGCCGAGCAACATTTTGTCACTGTGTTGATAAAGCATTTTGATTTTGCGCTTGCCGAGGGTTTGTGCAAATGCGCCTTTGATGATCACGTCGTTATATGAGTCTTTGTTGCCAAAGATTGCGCCGTAACCAGAAATGCGGCGTGTGCCTGCATCAACCTTCAGTTCCAGCGAAAAGCTTTTATGTTCGATTGTCATTGTTTTTCCTCATAGATGATGCCACAGCGGCAATTGATTATGTTACCCGCGCTTCCTGATGGGTCGCCAGGCCTATCCAGTGACTCGCCATCGACCTCAAATCTTGCGCCTAATTCGATTGCGCCTTTGCCTGCCATTGCGCGGTGTGACTCGCGTGTGCGTTCGTCAAGCGTGGGCAACCATTCTTTCATCAACACAATTCCGATGTCTTGCTCTGCCGCGCGCGCCGTTTCGACGCTGCCGAATGTCGCGGCGTTATGCGTTTCAGTGCGCGCTACCGTCGCGGCGCGAAATGGGGTGAGCGATGAAACCTTGCGAATGTCACGCGCTACTTCTGCGATGCCGACACCGGACTCAATGCTGTTTTGGATAGCATTGCGGATATCATCGCTGTCCGTGCTCGAAATCAGCGTTGCTTTGCTTAAGGATTCCGTTTTCACCCATTCGAGCATGAAAGCCGAGAATAAGCTGCTTGCCTTTTTGTGGCTGATGCGCCGAGACTTCACCTGCTTCAGTACCATGTTGCCAAAGTACGGAATGACTGCCTGATAATGCGCCGCCAATATGTCAGCTATTTTGTTCTTGTGCGCCGCCAGCAACCACGTCGGCACGCTTGCATTGAGTTCATAGGTATTCGATGCGGCTATGATGAATGCGCCACGCTGGCGTGCTATTTTCCCGCGCAGGCGAAGCTCGAACCTATCCAACGCCAGCAGCCAGACTCTGAGCTGCGTGCGGCGATCGGTCATAGGTGATTATTATTCTTTCTTGTGTTCAACCATGATGTGAGCAACGCCGCTCACCGTTTCATTGACTAATGTCGTAATTTTAACCAGCGTCACATCGTCATCGGTGTATTTAATTTCGTATTTCACGCCGATGGTGAGTGATGCCAAAGCACTCAGATTGGCTTTTTTAGCCTCGTTATCGACGATTAAATTGATGATATTGTTGGTGGTCACTGGGTGTTTCCTGTATCGCTTGCGCTTCCAGATTCACTCAATCCCATATCCCCCACCAATTCAAGAGGGATTTTGCTAGAATCTACCAACACCGAATCGCCGCCAGCTAATACCGGATAACCCATTGCGATGCGCTTTTCGTTGGTGGTGAGTGATGTAGATGCCTCGATGCGGTCTGCTTTTGACTTGCGCAGCGGTTCGAGGGCGGGGATCATCTCCTCGTCATACCAAAGCACCACGCCATCGCCATACATAGGCGCAAGCCAGTTATTCAGCGACTCCAGCAGCGAATTGAGCAGCGGAAGCACAGTGTCAGTCATCAACGACAACTTGGCTTCTGCCACGTTGCTGTAAGTAGTATCGCCGGGTATTCCGAGCAACTGCGCAGGCACGCCGTAAACAAGCGCAATGTCGCGCGCGGCTTTGTTCATGTTGGCTTCATGATCCATGTCTTTTGCTGACATGCTCATTTCAACCCATTCAAGGCCACCTTCAAGCAATAGTGGTTTGCCTGCGTTATTCGAGCCGGTAAACTGCTGCTCGAGCTGTTCTTGCACGCGCTTGTATTGTTCTTCTGATAGCGTGAGTGGCTTACCGTCGCCGCCTTTTACCGTCAGTGCTCCGGATGGGCGACCTTCGTTTTGTAGCAGGCGCAGATTCCAGCGCATACCTTCATTGATTATGTCGATGCCGTAAGCCGATGCCATCATGGGCGCAATGCCGAGGTGTTGGTCAATCGGATTGTAGCTTTTTTTGTGCATCACTGCAGATAAGCCGGTTATTTGATTTACGGTAAATGTTTCTTTTTGCCCACTTTTGATCGTGTGCTCGTATGCGGTTGGCAGGATTTTATCACCAACAATTACTTTCATCGAGCTAGGCTTAAAAATATACAATTCAACTGGCGGTTTTGGCTTGAACTGGCTGGCATCAATACCCACGCCATAGGCATAGGCATTGCCGCCGATCAAGAAATCCCGTGCCAATTCCCCAAGAAATTCGCCCTTGGTCATCGAAGGGTTTGGCTTATTGAGCAGTTTTAAAATCGGGTGATTATCCACCTTTTTGAGCTTTCCGGTCTTTTTATCCGGCACATAGGCCTGAATATCAATTGCGGTAAGCGGTGTTGCTACTTTCTCGACGCAGCCATAAACAATCGGGTTGCCTGCATAGCCTTCGAGTGCCAGCGCATTAAAACTTTGCTGCATTACGCGCATTGAACCCATACCGAACATAAAGGTAGCACTTTTGGTTCCGGCAACAGGTGTATGCGCCTGCTTTGTACGGAACGGCCACAATTTCATTCGGTTAAAAACTCCTAATTCTGATTTCCGGCAGATGCTCGGTCATTAATTCCGTGAATCCCCAAACCATCGAGTCCATCCTGTCGGGTGAATATTTCGAGGTCTTTGGGTCGTAGTCACACATTTGATCTTCAAGCACGGCAAAAAATCCAACGTGATGAACCATGCCTTTTTCGTATAAAGCGCTGATAGGCTCGGCGCGGGTTATCTTGCCGCGACTTGCATGCACGCCTTTATAGGCAACTGTTGGGTCAATCATGCGGATGACGGTTTCAATCATTTCGCCGCCGTTATTTGTTTCGCCTATGATGCGGTCTGCATTCCAGCGATGATATGCATCAACTGCGATTCGCGCCCATTCTGTCGGTGTGCCGCGCATTGACAAGTCTTCCAGCAAATAGCCGTGATTATCTGAACCAAGCCCCGTTACCGTAATACCGGCTTCATCGCTTTTTGCGTTTGATGTAGCAGAGGGGTCAATGTTTACGGTGATTCGCTTCATTGTCGGTGCGCTTGTTACTCGCAAGCGGTCAATGTCTGCGCGCCTCCACAATGCTCCTGGATTATCGTCTAGGATTTCTGCGTTAAGTTCTTGCCTGCCAAGGCGCGTGCCTTCGTAGCGCGTTATGACTGCGGATAAGAATGCCTGCGCAAGGTTTGCTTTGTTATCGTATGTGCTGCCGCGCGTGATGATGGTGTTTTTATCAGCGATGATTTCTTTTAACAGCTTTGTCGGCTTCGGGGTGGTCGTGATAACCACCTGCGGATTATCGCCAAGGCGTAAGCCCATGCTTGCCTGATCCCATGAATCGGCATATCGCCATGCGCAAACCTCGTCGCACCATAATTTCATGTGCTGCTTGCCGCGAAGCCGGTCTGGTTCATCGGCAGTAAAAATTAGTGATTTTGCGCCATTCGGCCAGTGAAGCTGACGCTTAACATAGCGCGGGCGTTCTTCTTTTGAGCATATCGCAAGGATGCCTGACTCGCCTTCGATCATAATGTCGCGGGCATCGTCAAGAGTTGCGCCGATTAAGTTCACATACGGATAATGTTTTATCCATTTTCGCACAGTTTCTGCGCCTGTGCGGGTTTTACCCCAGCCGCGCCCAGCAAGAATCAGCCAATTTACCCACTCCCCAGAAGGAATTTGCTGATCTGGCCTCCCGAACCAACCCCAGTCCGTGAGTAACATTCGCGCTTCATCATCCGATAGCGCGTTGATTCTTTTTAGCTGCTCATTCGTCGATAGGGTTGCGAACAACTCCGCGCAAGAGTGCAGCTTTTGAATCTGTGATGTCGATTGCTCCACCATCTTTACCTGTTATTTCATTCGAAACAGTATCTTTCTGGCCTAGATATTGCTTGCCGAGCCAGATAAGCATGGTCGTATTTCCCTTTTGAATCGCAGAAGCAAACTGCGAAGCACGCAGGCTTTTGCGTCCGTTTGCATGCCCTTCTTCGACCGCTTTGACAAACTCAGGATCATCTTGCCGCCTGCGTTGCAATGTCTTTGCGCAGCAACCAAGGGCAACTGCCAGTTCTTCATCCGTAAACATGAAGCGCGCAAGCTCTCGCACTTTGGCATAATCAACCGGTAATTTGTCAACACCCGCGCCATCAGGGTTTTTTTCCGTTTTGGGCTGATTTGTTTTTTTGGGTTTCTTTTTGATAAAAGTCATGCTGTTGCCATTGTTTTGGTTTACAGGCCTTTTTAAGTTGCTGGACAGAATCTGGAATGATTCCAATAAAAAACCCGCTCAAAATAACAGAAGCGGGGTAAATTTTAGGCATAGTTGTAGATGCGATTATTTGCATATTATATGCCTTTTGCGATTTGTTCAACCAGTTTTTTTAACCGCTCCTCTGACATTTCATTCCGATCGGCTTCGGATAAGCCTTCAAGATACGTTATTTGCTCGCGGATGGGTGGAAGTGCCATAGATAAGGCTTCAAACGCTTGGCGGTATCTTTGCCTGTGATTGATCTCAGAAAAATCATCATTAGTTGATTTCATTGTTTCGAGAACGTGATCGATTGTTTTTGTGTGGAAGTGCTCAAGTCGCTTGCGATTGATCTCAGAAAAATCATCATTAGTTGATTTCATTGTTTCGAGAGCGTGATCGATTGTTTTTGTGTGGAAGTGCTCAAGTCGCTGCGTAATCAGCACATAACCATAAGCACGCAGGCGCACCCCTATCGCTTCCTGATTGCCAGAGCTAACCGGTCTACGAAGCCCCATGCTGGCTTGGTGCATGTCGCGCCAGATTTGATATGTTCCGGCATCATGGTGTTGCTGGTCGTCGATGACTTTCAATTCCAAGAGCAAGCTGAGAATGTTTTTAGCAACTGCGCGCGCCTCCCGAATATGGCCGGTGTCTTCGTCGTAAAAAACAATAAGGTCGCCTTTTCCTTCGCGTTCAGGTGTCACCATTGCCTCGCCGCGCGGCAGCCACTGTGTGCGATCGATATGATCGTCGGTGATGCTTTCCGTTGTCATTATTGCACCTCTAAAACACGCTGATAGCCCCCAGAATCTTGCACCATTACCTTGTCGCCTTTTGCGAAAACCTTGTCGCCGTCCATTTGGTGCTGGACAATGGCTATTGGCTTTTTCTTGCCGTCAATTTTGATTGTATACTCATAACCCACACGGCTTTGCGCTTCTTGTTCTGCGATATGACCTGCGATGCCGCCAATTACCATGCCAGCGATTAAGCCGCCAATTTGTCCGTTGCCATTGCCGAATTGATAGCCTGCTGCGCTGCCTAATGCCATGCCCGACGATGCGCCAATGCCGGTGTTTGGCATATTGACTTCGATTTTGCGCACCGACAAAACCTTACCAAAATCAATATCAGCCGCGCGCCCTACTTCGCCTGCGGTGTATTTGTTCTGTCCGTGTTGGGGTGCGCAAGCCGTTAAAAGTAAAATCCCCACTAATGCAAAATGTAGTTTCATAGTTTTGTCCTTATTTCGTTTGCCTGTTGAATCAAATAACCAAGTAAAATGCGCTTTCCGTCCAGATAATACGAACCCATGCTTTCAGTGAGTCTGCTGCCAAAAACATTTTTAACCAGTTTAACTGGCTCAATACGGCATGTTTCATAATTTATAGGCGGCGGTGAGTTTTCTCGCGCTTCCTTCATCAATTTCGAATCCCTGCTGTGAGTTGGGAAAGAGTCAAAGCGCGAACGTGATTTTTTAATAACAACGATGGGGGATTTTTTCATTGCACGTTCCCTTTGGGACAAAACTGATATTTTATTTTTACTGGCTTTCAATTCTTGTTCGTATCGCGCATAGGTAATTTTTTTCACATACTCGCTATCGTGGTGTTTGCCATCCAGCATTGAGAGCCAATTTATTGTCGGCTATGACGTAAGCGCGTTTTTGTGTTTCAGAAAGGCCGCGCAATACGACACACGGGATCTCGGTCATTTTTAGCTTTTGCGCCGCCGTGACGCGCCCATGCCCCGCGATGATTACGCCTGTTTCATCAATCAGCACAGGGTTTGTGAAGCCAAATTCGGAAATTCTGCCGCATAATTGCGCGATTTGCTCAGGTGAATGAGTGCGGGAGTTGCGCGCATACGGCACAAGCTCGTCGGTGCTTTTTATGATGTAATCGTGTTTTAGGGATTTTTTTTTCATGCGCACGCCTTAGCGGGTTTTTTGTTTAATATCATTTTGCGATATGAAAGTCATCATTAAAATCCATTAACGCTTTGCGCTCATATTCCGACAATGCAATGCCTTTTTCCTGATAGCGTTTCCAGCGTGCAATGTTTTCCGGTCTGATTGCGCGCATTTCGCGCACAAAGCGGTTTTCTTTGATGATCACAAGAATATCTGCCGGCGCAGGCATATCGTTTTTTCTGAGGATGTAGCTTCGCATTGCATCCATGATTTCAGGCATTTCAAAACCATCTAAAGCCCATGAGAAGCCTTCGACAAGCGTTTCGATTTCATCTTGCGATTTACCGTATGTTTTCTGTAATGCACAAACCTGACTCAGTAGAACCGCCAATTGCTGCTTGCTCCTCAAGTTCTGCTTGGGCGTCGTATTTTGCTGCAAGCTGCTTTCCCGCTTCTGTCCATGATTTAGGCTTGGTAAGTTGCTTGTTTGGTAATTCATGTGCAGTTCCTTTCGGGAGGGGTTTAAGTCGGGTAACGTGTGCATCGGCTATCATTTGGTCAAAATAATTCCATGAGCCTATGTTTTTGCCTTTGTGTTTTTTGATTGTGGCGATGATGTCGAACGTCGGGTCAAAACCTGCTGATAGCCATTTTTGAATCGAGCTTGTGTTTCGAGTGGCAAGGTTTGGGAATAATTCACAGCCAAAATTGCAGATAATCTCAAAATCATTTTTCCCATGCGTTTTTATTTCTCGCGCGCCTATAACAACATCATCTATTCTTTCTTTCTCTGTCTCTTTCTTCTTAGCTGGGAGTTTGTCAGGAGTGTGTCCGGACTTCCTTGTGTATTCATCGCGTATTTTCAAAAGGTTAGGCACGCTGATTTCGATAATGTTTCCGTTTTGTTTCCACTTCATTCTGCTTTTGTTTCCGGAATGTTCTAGGAATGAAAGCAAAACCTTTGGCTTTGCCCTGAGCAATGAACACCATTTTTGCATGGGGTGCGATGCGGTTGGATCGTTCGGGTTTTTATCCATTCCCTTTGCTATTATCTCCAAAATTTTCCACCAGCGAGCATATCCTTCGAGGCCGAATTTTTCCTCTAATGATTCAATAAAATCATCATCGCTTGCGTCTGAATAATGCTTAAACCACTTCATAAAACGCCGCCAATCGCTTCTTTTCTTTCGGCAATTGCACGGTCTATTTCTGCGCGAACACGCATTAAATCCTTCATTGTAAAAACAATAAATATATTATCTTCAATGCTAAAGACTATTTCTGCTTCTTCGTTTGGATATACTGAAGGTTTGCATGGCTCAATAAGCTGCTGCCGTAAATCATAAAACAAGGTCATTTTAAAGCCCTCCCCAGAGCCTCCCAAGATGTTAATTAGGGGAAATATGCTGGGTGGCATACTTTCGCGCTATAGACGCTATCCCCTAAGCTGCCGTGAGGCATTCCGTGTATTTTACATTTTTCCTGCCAAAAGCCAAGAAATGAATCGTTAAAAGATACAAACACCTAGAAATTTTGCAATTTCAAATACTGCAACCCCTTTTTTTGATTGTTGCGTCGTAAAGCGCATTACCGTCCAACCTAGCGCGGCGGCTGCGTTGTATTTTTCCATATCTGAAACAAACCCTTTGCCGCGCGTGTGCCTCCCGCCCGTCCACACGCCGCCTTCAATTTCGACCGCAAGCATTTTTTCAGGAAAAGCAAAATCGAAACGCCATTTGCGCGTCGGGTGAAATTTATGTTCGCGTTCGTATTTTATGCCCAAACGATCAAGATAATGCGCAAGATGCACCTCGCCAGATGATTGCCTCATGCGTCCTCATTTTCTTTGGTGAAGCAAACCGCTAATCCCGAATCGAAAAAAAACGCAATCACCAAAAGATATAACACCGCTGGAGCCGTTAAAAACGCACATAATTTTCCTTTGAATCCCTTTGTTTACGTCATGACTTATTCCTCATCAAATAGCGGTAACATGCCCAGCGCGCGCATGTATGTGTCGAGAATGGCTTCTTGATCTTCAACTTCCTGAGCGTCCATTTTGCGGCGCTTGATGATCGAGCGGATGGCTTTTACATCAAAACCATTGCCTTTTGCTTCCGAAAATACATCACGGATGTCGGCGGTGATGCCTGCTTTTTCTTCTTCGAGCTTTTCGACGCGCGCAATGATTGCTTTAAGTTGATCGACTGCAACGCCGCCTGCGCGCACATTGTGGCCTTTTGGTGCGGGTGTTTTCACTTTGAAATCTCATTTTGTTGTTCTATCCAATCCCAAAAAGTGACTTTCTTTTTGGTATAGTCGTAAATATCGCTGACTTGCATGAGGGTTGGCTTTTCTTCACCAGATAATATTCGATTCAATCGGCCTTTATCTATTCGCAAATGCCTTGCAGCTTCAGACTGCTTTATATTTTTAACTTCCAACCATTCTTTAAATTGCATAATTGCACCCCTTTCTTTGCTTAGAGTATTTGAATGCTGCTGCGATGTCAATAAAAATAATTGACGCAGAATCAATTTTTATGTTGACATCGAGTCAACGCCTTGTTATGTTTGTTTTGTGCCAACGATAATAAACAACCAACCGAAAGGAAGCCTTATGAATCAATTTTCTGCAATCGAAATAAACAAAAAACAGCGTGATGTTTACATTGCATATTTGCGAGTAGCTGAAGTTGAAACCCGCGAATGTGGGTGGACGACAAGCGACGCAAACGAAGCGGATGAATGCTACAAGCAAGCCTGCAATGCGTATGCATCGGCATATGATTGTGCGCCTGAGCTTGAAGCAACCCGCGATATGCTCAATTTTCACTTTCCGCTGCGTGATGCCACTGCCGAACGTATCAAGCAAATTTCATTGAAGGAGTAGCGTCATGGGGAAAACAACCGCAAACTTTATGGGCGTGATTGCTCTATGCGTGATGATTGCCGCCGCAGCAAGTGTGCGTGTAAGCGCAGAAGCAAACGAAACGCCTGCATATACCAAGGCGCAAATAAAGCACCGGACGGACGAAATCTGGCGGCTCCTTGATGAAAAGCCAAAAGCCGCAGAGCTTCAAGTGATGGATGCGTTTAACCTGACTGATGCGGATCTTGCCGCTCCGGTCGTACTTTGGAAGGATTAATTTTATGGGGCAAACATTGTTTATGTTATTTATGGGTGCGAGTGTTGCGTTTGCTTCATTGGTTTTGCAAAAACATGGTGCGCCTGATTGGCTGACATTCACTTCCTTTGGCGCGGGTGCAATAACTATGTTTACATCACTTTTTCTTGCCGCGAGGTTTTAACATGAAAAAACATAAATTTGATGGCGCAGAAATTCGCGTGATTGCCTTGGTGGTGTTTTCCCTTTTGGTGCTGGCATTGGGAATGCACGGCGAGAACAAAAAACTCGAAAGGCTTGTGGAGGTCGAGCAACGTGTCACCGCCGCCGAGCGCAAAATGGTGCTGCTAAAAACATGCTTTCCCGAAGGCATTTACAACGGCTTTGCATCGCCGCTTTGCCCTGAATTTAAGAAAACCCTAACTAAAGAAATTAAGGAGTAACTCATGCTAGATAAAACCCAAATTGGCCATAACAATCCACCAAAAGAATCAGAATTGCTGGTGCAGCGATTGCGCGACGAGCACAATATCCCACTGAATAACGCGCAAAAGCTTATTGAAGCAGCCGACCGCATCCCCGCAATTATCGAAGACGATGAAATCGCAGGCAAAGCCACCGATTATATCAAGCAGCTAAACGGCAGTAAAAAGACGCTCGAAGCTCTGCGTGTGAGCGAAAAAGAACCGTTCTTGTCGCTTGGCCGTGTGGTTGATGGGGTGTTTAATGCGGGGATAGACGCAATCGAAGTGGCGAAGAAAAAAGCCCTAAAGCCACTCGATGAGCACAATAAGCGCAAGGAGGCCGCAGAACGCCGGCGCCGGGAAGAGGAAGCCGCAACGCAGCGCAAACGGGCTGAAGAAGACCGCTTAGCCGCCGAGGCCATGCGCAAAGCCCAGCAAACCGAGGTTGCTGCGGAATTGACGGACAAGGCCAACATCGGAGAGCAGGTGGCGGCAACGATGCAGCGCGGCGCCGAGGAAAAGCCCTGCGATATGGTAAAAACCCGCAGCGAAACCGGAGCGACCGCCATCCTTCGCACAAAATGGGTGGGTGAGCTTTCCGACATCTTGATGCTCGACATCGAGGCGTTGCGCTATCACATCGACCCAGCAGCTCTGCAAAAGGCGATCAACTCGTTTGTTTCCGCCGGTGGGCGTGAACTGCGCGGGGCAAATATTTTTGAAAAATCTGAGACTGTGGTGCGTTAATATGAAAAAGTTTGAACTGACAACCAACACTAAAATAAAATATGGGCGCACTTTTATTCAGATTAAGGCATCTATCTCCTTTGAAACGATTTTTGGGAAAGTAAAAAAGGGAGATCTTGGTGGGTGGGTGGAAAAAGAACAATCTCTTGGTGATGATTGCTGGATATGGCCTAATGCCGAGGCGTTTTCTGATGCTGTAATCCGGGGCGGTGTAATCTGGGGCGGTGAAATCCGGGGCGGTGAAATCTGGGGCGGTGTAATCCGGGGCGGTGAAATCTGGGGCGGTGTAATCCGGGGCGGTGTAATCTGGGGCGGTGTAATCTGGGGCGGTGTAATCCGGGGCGGTGTAATCTGGGGCGGTGAAATCCGGGGCGGTGAAATCTGGGGCGGTGAAATCCGGGGCGGTGAAATCCGGGGCGGTGAAATCTGGGGCGGTGAAATCCGTGGCGGTGAAATCTGGGGCGGTGTAATCCGTGGCGGTGTAATCCGTGGCGGTGAAATCCGGGGCGGTGAAATCCGGGGCGGTGAAATCCGGGGCGGTGAAATCCGTGGCGGTGAAATCTGGGGCGGTGAAATCTGGGGCGGTGAAATCTGGGGCGGTGAAATCCGGGGCGGTGAAATCAAAAAAACCACTGATTATATTGCTTTTTGCTCGATAGGAAATGATGGCGGGGTTTTGACAGCATATATCAAGGAAAAAGATATTGAGGTAACAAGAGGATGTTTTAGGGGGACTCTAAAGGAATTTGAGAATGCTGTTATCAAAAAGCACAATACCAATTTGTATTCCAAGGAATATGCATTTGCAATTGAACTAATAAAATTAAGATTTTCTGCTGAGCTTAAAAAGATAAAAGAATCAAAATAGGAGATAAAAATGTACGGTGAACTCTACATAAACCAACTCGAAAAAGAGAAGGAAAAGCGCGAGCTTTTGGCTAAAATTGTCAATGAATTTTCCGGCAAATTGCTTGGCTTTTCAGCAGAAGAATGCAATCATATTTTTAAGGAAGTGCAATTTTTAATCATGAAAAAAAGAGGGTAATTTATGCAAGCATTGCAAGCAGGCTCAAAAGAATGGCATGATGATCGTATGCTGGGGATAGGCGGCTCGGATTGCGCGGCGGCACTCGGCCTATCCAAATTCAAAACCCCATATCAGCTCTACCAAGAGAAAATAGGCGAGGCCGAGCCGCAAGATGAAACGTGGGAAATGGCGCGTGGCAAGGCACTTGAACCGCTTTTGCGCCAGCATTATGCCAACACCACCGGGCGCGAGGTTATAGTGCCGCATTCCGCCATCGTGAGCGAGCAATACCCATTCATGCGCTACAATCCGGACGGCTTGACGGAAGACCGCCTGCAAGAGTTCAAAACCGCCGCCTATGGTAGCGGATGGGGCGAATCTGGCACGGATGAAATCCCGCAAGAGTATCTTTTGCAGGTGCAGCACGGCATGATCGTCACGCGCCGCGCCGTTGCCGATTGCTCGGCTTCCATCGCAGGCAATGCGCCTAAATATTTTGTAATTGAGGCCGACCGCGAATTGCAGGAAATGATCATTGAAAAAGAGCATGATTTCTGGCAGATGGTCACGCACCGGCGCGCGCCCGAACCGACCACAAACGATGATGTGGCGAAGATGTATTCCCGCGTTAATGGGCAATCGGTGGAAATTTCCGATGAAATACGAGGTGCATTAAATACGCTTCGAATTGTGCGCGTCAAAATAAAAGATTTTGAGAACGAGAAAGAATCACTGGAAGTGGAAATTAAAAATTTCATGGGCGAAGCAGAAACCCTCATCGACGCTGGCCACACAGTGCTTGCAACGTGGCGGCAGCAAGCAGGAGCAAAACGTATTGACTCTGATTTACTCAAAAAAGAGCAGCCAGCAATCGCCAATCAATACACAAAACAAGGCGACCCGCTAAGAAGATTTTCATTAAAATAATCGTTGCGCCAAGCAAGCATTTATGCAAGCATACAAATGCTAATTGCCAACCAACAACATGAAGGAAGTTTTTATGAGCACCGAAGAAAAATTCGATATTATAATGCCGGAAAAAACCAGCAATAATCTGGTCGAAATGACAACGCGCGCCGAAATCGACACGCAGATTTCGACAGCAAAACAATATCCTCGATCAATCAAGCAATTCATGAGTGATGCGATGTCGATGGTGACGCTCAATGAAGATGTGGCACAAAGCTGCAATTACGGCCTCCCGCGCGGCGGAAAAATCATCACCGGGCCGAGCGTTCGTTTTGCTGAAATCATTTATTCCGCATGGGGTAACGCTCGTGCAGGAACGCGCATTATTCATGAAGATGGTAGATTCATCACCGCGCAAGGCGTTTGTCATGATTTGCAACGCAATACGATGATCACTAAAGATGTGAAACGCCGAATCACTGACAAATACGGCAAGACTTATAATGACGATATGGTGGGCGTAACTGGAAATGCCGCGTCATCCGTAGCGTTGCGCAATGCAATCCTTTCGGTTATCCCAAAGGCATTTTGGGAGCCTTTATATGAAGAATCGCGGAAAGTTGCGATGGGGGATTCAAAAACCCTTTCTACTCGTCGCGCGGATGCTCTTGCTGTAATGCAAAAATTTGGCGTGACATTAGAAATGATTTTGACAAAATTTGAAATCAAAGGGGTGGAAGACATAACGCTTGATCACTTGCACGTTTTAAATAGCTGTCGAAATTCTTTAAAAAACAACGAAACCACGGTCGAAGAATTGTTTGCAATGCCAAAAGCCCCAAATGAGTCAAAAGGCAATGAAGCGGTGAAAGAAAAGCTGAAACAAAAAGCTAAGGAAATTGGCGCAAACCCAGAAACGGGTGAATTGCCAAGCGCGGATGCAATCGTGATGCCGACATTTTCAGACAAGCAAATTCCCGTTTCAGGCATTGAAGGAAACGCCACGCAGCCGGACTTTGAAAAATGGCATAATGCGTTTGTGATCAATTGCAACCTTGCCGAAACCACGGCACAAGTGGCGCAATTGTATAAAAATAACATCAACATTTTGAACCAGATGAAGGGGCGCGACGCGGCAAAATTTGCGGAATGCGAAGCCATCTATAACGATACGCTGATACGCTTGCAGCCGTAATGATTACGGGGCGGCTTACTGTGGTGGTGATCGCCCCACCAATTTTTAAACAAGGGGGTATTATGAAAACGGAAATTGACGAAAAAACCAAAGCTGATGTGATTCAACAAAACTTTAACGCCCTCGATTCGGTTTTAAAAGATGACGATAATATTTTAATCACGGAAGAAGAAGACGCTTAATTTTTTCATTATGAGGCGGGGCGGGTTGTTGATCGTTGGCAGACTTCTTCGGTTCCGCTCCGTCCTCACCAACAAAAGAAAGGGTTTTTATGTTGCATTCTAATTATCCGATTGAAGCTGGCGCAAAAAGAAGCGGCACAAGCACTGACGCTGCCGTGTCGATGAAAAAGAAAGCCCCTACATTGCGCAATGATGTGATTGAGTTGCTCAGCTCATTGAAGCATTTGTTTAATGGATTGACCACTGATGAGGCCGCCGAGTTGCTTTGTGAAAGCGTACTATCTATCCGCCCAAGGTTTTCTGAATTGGTGGAATTAAATATGATAGAAGATTCAGGCATGCGCCGGAAGAATCAAAGCGGAAGGGCGGCGATTGTGTGGCTTGCGATATTGCCGAATGATCAAGCAATATTATTTTAGGAATCATCATGAAAAAAACCACAAAACAATCCAGCGGCGGCAAGGCGCGCGCGGAAAAACTATCGCCTGAGCGTCGAAGCGAAATCGCTAAACAAGCGGCTGGCAAGCGTTGGAGCGATCCTGCAAAGCCTGACGGTGCTTGCGATCAATGCGGATGGCTGCATGTGAAAATGCCAAAAATGAAAGGCACAAAATGAGCGAGCCAATTTACCACGACAAATATGCTGGATGCTGGAAATCGCGTCATCCAAGGGATAAAGACAAAAAATTCACGAGCAAAACTGAGGCGGCAAAAGCTTATGTTGACGCGCTGGTCACGGCAGAGCCGAAATATAAAATGCTTTTTACAAACAAACCTTGGTCACAAATTTTTAGAATACTGGGGATAACGATATGATAATAATTACCGCCAATATATACGATAAATTCTACTGCAGTGCGGCCAAAAATAAGATCACTCAAATAATCGGCTCAGTAGCTTTCGAAGAGCTTTACACAACGCAAATACAAAAAAAGCTCGATGATTGGATTAAACAGCACCGGTTAGAACAGCGCAATGATTCGCTTTTCTTGGCTGACGTTCGTGTAGTGAGCCTAAAACCATGAACACACAAAAACAAAGTGAGGCATCTATGTCGGACTATTTACAGCAGCTTTATGATTTGTCCACGGAGATAACCATTAAGCCGCATAACCCCAATATTGCCGATTCCGAGGTCTGCGTACACGCGGGAATAGCGATAAAACGCCCTGATGGTAAATATCAATATGCAAAACTATACGGTGGCGGAAAAACCGTTCAAGCCGCAATCGGTGATTGCATCAAAATGGCCAACGCTTTGAAGGATTCGTGCAATGGATAACTTAAAACAAAACGCGATTCTGGTAAGGGATGCGCTGTTAGAGCTGAGAGAAACCACGCCAATAACTGCGCAACGGAAGTTTATCGACAAAGCCATCCCTGCCGCACAAGCGTTGGTGGATGGGGTAAAAGATGATTGGTTATCCTATATCGCCAAAGAGATGCACTATCCTGACTGCTGGGACACGGTGGCATATCCAACCATATACGATGCAATCGGTGAGCTTGCGCGATGCAATGCTCATGATGTGGATGGGTGGTAGGATATTAGCACCGCTCCGATTGATGGCATTCATTACCTAGGGATGATTGTTGCTGACAGATTCTACGGTGAACCTTTTGTTTGTTTTTATGATGAGGATGAAGGTCATATTTGCTTGCATCAAACGGAGGCAAGATTGCACCGCCCTACGCATTGGATGCACTTTCCGAAACCACCAGTCATGAAAGGGAATGATTTATGAAAGATGAAATTAAGAGTTGCCCCTATTACCACAGTAACGCCTTAATTCCCACGCCAAACAATAAAATGGATTTATGTGGAATTTGCCTAAAAGAAACTGAAAATACATGCGCAGAC
>Ga0315274_10001923_pt1 | contig 31866 bp, 31 predicted proteins | sample YL17G02_20_MG_FD_203700 | JGI IMG/M metagenome (GOLD analysis project Ga0315274, IMG submission 203700) | Sediment microbial communities from Yellowstone Lake, YNP, Wyoming, USA - YL17G02_20 | ecosystem: Environmental > Aquatic > Freshwater > Lake > Sediment | place: USA: Wyoming | collected...
CTTACCGAACTCCAGGCGCTGAGTCAGGAGGCGCTGACTGACGCCCCGGAGCATTCCCGGTTGACTCAACCTGGCCTTTCCGAACAAGGAGGTGGACCAATGCCGATACTTGAACAGGTGGCTGCCGCGCTCGGCGAGTCGGCGCAAAAGGTGCAATCCGCGCTGGGCATCCAGTCGGCGGACGATGCGGACGTGGCGGCGGCGCTGCTGGCGTGCTCCGTGCGGCTCCGAGAGCTGGAGGCCCGGCTCGGCGAGTGGCGCGCCATCCTCAACGCACTTGACCTGCCCGAAGAGGCGGGCACTGCACTCGTGCTCAACGCCGTTGACGTGCTCAAGCGCGAGCGCAGCGACGCCGAGGCCGAGAAGGTAGTTGACGAGGCGCTATCCGCGGGCCGGATCACGCCGGCGCAGCGCAAGTTCTTTCTGAGCTGTGCGCGCGAGGATCCGCAGGCTACCCGCCAGTGCCTGAACAGCCTTACGCCGATGATGGCGCCGCTCACCGGCGCCACGCCGGCCACGGCCAGACATGGTCGAGGTCTCAGCGAGAGCGAAGAGAAAGTGTGCCGACAACTCGGTCTGAGCGCCGAGGCGTTCCTGAGGACCATCGGCTGACCGACGCGGCGAGGCAGCCCCTCGCGAATTCAGGGCACTAGCAAGAGAAGCACAATAGGTAACAGAAGGAGGAGGAAGACTCGATGACTGCACTAACGCAGGACAGGAACACGGAGTACAGCCTGGGCGATCTGCTTGCGATACCGGTCGAGGCGGGCGTGCGAATCTTCGCCGGCTCGCTGGTTTGCAGCAACGCCTCGGGCTACGCGGTGCCCGCCGACGATTCGGCGGGGCTGGTGTTCGAAGGCGTCGCCACCGAGCAGGCGGACAACCGCCTCGGCGCAGACGGCGACGAGAACGTGGTCGTGCGGCGGCGCGGGCGATACCGGTTCGCATGCCAGACGAGCCTCGACCAGAGCGCCATGAGCGCGCAGGTCTACGTCGTAGACGACCAGACCGTCTCCGCCTATGCCGCCGAGGTCAGCAACGACGTCGTCTGCGGCGTGATCGACAAGATTGACGGCGCCCACGACTGCTGGATCTCGATCGACCACGACGTGCTCGCAGGCCAGTCCTGGACCGAGCCGACGACCACTACGACGGCGGCACTCTGACGCACGTGACGATCAGCCGCCCGCACGTGGGTGATCACAAGAACCGATAGGAGGACGAAAGGATGGATATCACTCTTGGCAACCTGCAAGCGGTTTTCACCGGCCTGAAGGCGACCTTCGCCGAAGCCGTACAGGCCGCAGAGGCCGAGCAGATCGAACAACTGATGGAGAACGTTCCCAGCACGACCGACACCGAGCATTACCCGGTCGCGACGCTGCTGGGCGACCTGGAGGAGGTGCTCGACGAGGTGACGATCACCAACATCGGCCGCTTCGTCAAGAGCGTGCCGAACCGCACCTTCGCGCGCATCGTCCAGGTCAAGCGCAACGACATCGCCGACGACAACATCGGCGTCTACCGCCCAGGCGTGCGGCAGCTCGGCCGCAGAGCCGCCCTCTACCCCCTGCGACTCGCAGTGGAGGCCCTGCTGTCCGGATTCACGGACGAGTGGATAGACGGTCAGAGCGTCTTCAACGACAGCCACACGTGGGTCGGCGGACAGACCTGGTCCAACCGCAGCGACGTTGCGCTGGACGAGGACAACTTCGACGCCGCGTGCCTGGCGTTCGAGGGTAGGGCCGGGCCCGACGGCTCGCCGATGGGACTCGTCCCCAGGCTGCTCGTGTGCGGCCTTCAGCTCCGCGCAACTGCGGAGGAGCTGCTGGAGCTGCAGTTCCTTGCGAACGGCGCCAGCAACCGGCGCTACAAGCGCTGCGACCTGATGGTCCTGCCCCGCCTGGGAAGCAGCACGGCCTGGTTCGTCGTAGACAACGATCCGGTCAAGCCGATGGTGCTCCAGGACCGTGAAGGCCCGGAGTTCACCTCGAAGGAGAGCCCGGCCGACGATGACGCGTTTTACCGGGAGATCTACGCCTACAAGGCGCGCCGCCGCTGCGCGGTCGCGATCCTCGCCCCCTGGCTCATCCAGGCCAGCGCGGGCGCGTAGGCACAGTGTTCAGCGCACAGGGTTCAGGGGTCAGCCTCGCTGGCCCCTGAACTCCCGGCTGACTGCTGAAAGCTGATTGCTCAAAGCTGCTACCGGAGGTAGCCATGGCCTACTGCACTCAAGAAGACATCGAGAAGCGAATCGGCGAGGACGACGTGGCCGCGCTGACCGATTACGACGGCGACGGCAGCCCGGACACGGAGGTGGTCGCAGCGGCGATCGGCGACGCGTGCGCGCTCATTGACAGCTATCTGAGCGTGCGGTTCACCGTGCCGGTCAGCCCCGTGGCCGACGTGCTTCGCACGCGCGCGGTCAACCTGTCGGTCTACTTCCTGCGGCTCGGCCGCGACAGCGCGACCGAGGACGTGCGCCGCCAGTACGAGGATGACGTTGCGTGGCTCGGGGAGGTCGTCAACGGCAAGGTCTCGCTCGGCATCGAGCCGTCTGCAGCCGAAGGCGACCGCGCACCGGGCGTGCGCTACGAGAGCCAGCCGAGGATCTTCGGACGGGACGAACCGCTCTAGACACTTTCGATCTCGACACTGATGAGCAACTACCTGACAGATGGGCGGACCGCGCTGCTGGACGCGCTCAAGGCTGACGCGCAGATTGCGGCCCGCGTGAAGACCTGGTTTGAGTTCGGCGCGGGCCTGAGGCGGCGTTTCAACATCGAGCCCGGTGCGTGCCCGCTGCTGGCCCTGTCGCCCGCCGAGGGCGACGCCGTGCGCACGGCCAACGCACTGACCGACAGCACGCAGCGCCTGCGCATAGAGGTCGCCACCGACGGACAGGACGCCGAGCCCATCGAGGAGCTGGTGGCGCTCATCGTCGAGCGCATCAAGGCGTGCGACGAGAGCTGCCTCAGCCTTGCCGACGACGGGCTGGCAGGGGTCGGCGTGGACGGAATCGCCTGGCGCCCCGAGCCCGACGCCTCCGGCGCACGGGTCGTATGGGTCGCTCGAATCGGCGTTGCGCTGCTCTGGAAACGAACGTGACGGTCGCAGTCGAGTCGCGGCTGCACCACATGAAGAGGAATGCAGATGGCAGGACCGGGCGGACAGGTTCATCAAGGCTGGCGGCGCCACATGCGCTGGGCGCGTGAGTCGAGTTGGGGCAGCCTCCCCCCCGCGCCGGACTGGCATTGCATACCGATACGGTCCGGCGTGATGACGCTCAAGGCCCGGGCTGACCTCTTCGGCCCGTCCACAAGCTTCACAGACTGGAGGCGACGCGTGCTGCTGCCGGAGCTTCAGGATGTCGCCGGGCGGATTGAGGTGCTCGCGTGGCCTGAGGCGACGGGCTACCTGCTCGACGGAGCGCTGGAGCGCGACGCCAACCATGACGTGCAAAGCTACTGCGTGGATTATTTCACGCCGCCGGATCCACGTCGGTGCCTGGGCGTCGTTGTGGAGCGCCTCCTCATCCGCGCCGACCGCGAGAGCGTCGCGCTGCTGCTGGAAACGCGCGCCTGGAAGGAACAGGAGAACGATGCGCTGGCAGAGGATGATTTCGATTACTCGGCGCTGACGCCCACCCCGTTCAGGCTGCGCGACGCGGCGATAACGCTCGATGGTTCCGGGCTGACTGACGTTGGTGAATTCGCAATTGTGGTTGATAACGCCGTGGACGCGGGGCCGAGCGCGGGAGGCTATGTCGCGTTCCTCATAGCAGGATCCAGGTCGGTCAGCCTGGAAGTCGCGAAGCTCGACAACGCGGACGATTTCAACGCAGCCATCCGAAGCGGCGCGACGCTGTCTTTTGCCGCGGCCTTCACCCATCCGGAAGGGCATGGGATGACGCTTGAGCTGCCGCGACTCCATGTCGAGCGCAGCGATGAGGACGGCCAGCCCTCCCGAGTGGCGCGTTCACGCACCGCCCTCCAGGCGACGACCGACGAGAGCGGCGTGGACCTGTCCTACCAGGTCAACTTGGCCGCGGCAACCACAACGACTACGGCAGCATCTTGACGCGCAAGGGAAACGAAATGGCAAGAGACGAAGATCTTCGAGGCGAGACGGCGACGCTTAGGACTGCATTGGAGCAGACCGTCGAGGCGCACATAGCAGAGGCCGACCAACTCGCGGCGCTGCGACAGGTGATGCTTCAGGCAGCAGAGCACAACCTGGCGCTTCACCGCAGGACGCTTGCAGCGCTGGATTCCATGACGCGGGAGATGGAACGGATGAGGCGAACTCTGAAGGCGCTTGCGACGGCGAGGGCTTGAGCCTACTTCGCTCGCCTCTGGCGAGCTACGAAGGCCAACGCACTGAGGAGTGAGTAGTGGCTGAAGGTTACTTCAACGACGGAACGGTGAACGTGGAGATCGGGGAGCATGTCTTCGTGATGCCCTCGATCCCGCGCCGGAACATCATCCTGGAACCCCACGGGGATCCGGCCACCGTCCTGGATTCTGGCGGAGGGATTCTCGATCTTGAAGTGGCCGGCCAGCGGGTGCGCGACAACCTCGGCGACGCGGAGCGATACATCTACGAGTTGCTGCTCGGCCTGGCCGAGTCGGACCCCGGAGACCTGGCCCACGAGGACAACCGGGGACACCGGTCGGTGATGGGGGATTCGGTCTGCATCGGCGGCCAGGGCGAGGTGCGGGGGTCGAAGTTCGCGGACATGCGGTTCGACTTCTTAAGTCCCGAGAAGTCGAGCGAGCCGGCGTGGGGTGTCGTCCCCGCAACACCCGGCGTCTATCCAGGGACGTCCACGCTACGGAACTACGCAGTGGGCGGGGTGTCGCTCGGCACCGGCGGGGAGTTGCGGATCGAGATGACGCGGTCCTGGCCGATGCGGGAGATTCCGCGTGCGCGCGGCGCACGGACGTCCGTCCCGGCCCGCGGTGCGGTAATGAGGTTCAGTGTCAGTGCGGCGACGATCGCCGGGACATCGAATCTCGCCCTGACCCTTGAGAACCTGGCCCGCTCCATCGGTCCCGGCCTGGTAAACCTCACTGGCAACGGCAACACCTATGCGGACGTGGTCCTGGAGAACGCCCGGCCGGGGCATACGGACAGGAAGTTCACGACGGTGGAGTTCGCGTTCCTAAAACAGATTTAGCCACAGAGCCACAGAGGGCGCAGAGAACGACAACAACGGAAAAGGCATATTCGGATGGAAAGAAGAAAAAGAAGAAACTTGGCCGTTCTCTGTGATCTCTGTGGCTCGTTTGAAGGCTGGTTAAATGGATGTTGACCTGTATATAAACGGCTTTTTGCGCACGGACCTGAAGGTACGGCGGATCACGCAGTCCTACGTGCAGCCGGGGTCGTGCGAACTTGCCTACGTCGGCCGGCACGATCGGTATCCCGTCGAACAATATTCCTGGGTCATCGTGCGTCGCTCGGGCACGGGGCAGTCGCTGTTCCGGGGCAACATCATGGAGGTGTCGCCCGGCGGCGTGGCATCCGAGGGGATCGCCTTCCTGGCCCAGGAGCGGCGCTTCCGGCTGGAGAACGAGCCGGTCAACATCAACGGCTCGGGCGTCTATATGTGGAATGCGCGCGGAAGCCAGTGCGACAGCGAGAGCGGGGAAGACTCGCCGGGCCGCGACGGGGGGAAGTGGACCGCGGGCGAGGTCATCATTGACATCCTGGAACACGCCCTCGGGATCCCGCCAGGCGGGAGCGATATACCGGGCCACCATTCGTCTGCCGGTTGCGTGACGGGCATCTACCTCACGGCTCAGGACATCATGGGTTACAACGCTTCCGACTTCCTCGCCCTTGACAGCGTGATCGGGGAGTTCAGCGTTGACAACACACCGGTCGCGCAGGCGATCCAGGAACTCGTCGCGCTCAACGGCGGGTTCTACGGCTGGTATATAGACCCGACAGGCGTCCTGGTGGTGCGCAATCTGAAGGCGCTGCCCGAGACGAACGTCGAGGCGGGCGAACTCGGCCACTGGCAGGATGAGGCGGGCCGGAGCTATGCGTTGCTCGACAACAAATTGAACTGGAGTCTGGATGGGGTCTATACGAGCGTGATGGTCCAGGGCACGGACAAGACGGTCGAGGTGAAGCCCGCGAACCTGGACGGCTGCGCGAATGCGGCCCTGAACGGCGGGGGCGAGCTGGAACTGGTGAATGCGCCGTGGAAGGGCTACCTCTGCGCCTACCGCGCGCTCAACCAGCCGTATCGGGTCTGGACCGCGAAGAGCGTCGGATTCGAGGGATCGTGCATTGATTGGGAGCACGTCTGCGAGTGCGGCGTCCCGGCGGGCGCGTCGGGCATCGTCCACACGGCCCGCATCTACCGGGGCACGGACGCCGGTCCAAAGACCTACGTGAGGGCGAGCGAGCACCAGTGGATTGTCAACTGCCGCACCGGGATCATCATGTTCCTGACGGATATGGCGACCGACCTTGCCCCCGGCGAGAAACTCTGGGGCTGGTATTGGGCGCGGATGCCGTTTACGGTGACCGCCGGGCCGGCCGGGACCGCATACGACTGCCAGGGCTACGAGCGGACCGGGAAATACAACGATCCCGCGTTCAGGGACGTGACGAGTTATCCCCTACAGGGCACCGTAGATGATCAGACGGCGATGGGGATCCTCGCGGCGCGGTTGCTGGAGCAGTTCCAGGATATCCGCATCCAGGGGCAGATTCAGTGCGACGAGGTGGATCCCGTCGCCTACAACCTGGATCAACGCTACAACGTGACGCGACTTGGCCGGCCGACAACGACGACCCTGGGGCCGACGACCACGAGCCAGGGGCCGACGACTACCACAGCAGCCTGCTGGCCGAACCCGCTCGACTGGGGCAGGCTCGGCCTGAACGCTGTGGAGGTGACCCACGATTTCGAGCAGAACCTGACCGAGATTACGCTGGCGAACACGTTCTTCATGCTCGAAGGCTACTCGGCGCTTCGGCAACGGCTTGAACTGAACCTGTTCGCCAATCGGGAACTGAATCTCAGCGAGGAAATCCTGGCCTGCCAGGTCATAGACCCGTCCGTCCGCCCCCACGAGAGGCCGACGATCACCGAGGGGCCGACGACCACAACCACGACGGCGGCGCCCACCACGACGACCACGGTGGCCGACTGCAACGGCTGCTCGCCGCCGATCCCCGATACGCTTTACGTGACACTCTGCGGCATGGGGAGCGACTGGACCCAGTACAACGGCGTTCACGGGCTGGCGCAGAGCAATGGCGCATACTGCCAGTGGTATGTGCATCTCCTTGGCACGGCTACCCTGTATCTGGAATACGATGCGGGCAACACGCGCTGGATCGTGAGACTGCAGCCCTACCGGGGCACATCATGCCGCAAACGCTGGGTGAAATCGGATCCCGGCGGTTGCACGCCGCAGGGGGGAACCTACACGGAGCTCGACTGCCTGGATTGGACGTGCTGGACCGGCCATAATTGCCCGGACTCCGCTGGCGCGACCTGCGCGGTGAGTCTGGCGGGCGGGGGATGCCCCACGACCACCACTCAGGCGCCTTATGGCGACTGCGGCAGTCGCTCTGCCGACTGTTTCATGGCGGCATTCTCGGGCGCCTGCGATGGGATGAACTTCGGCGGCCTCTACGGCGGCATCTACTGGTCGAGCCAGGGCGGCATGATCGGCGGGATGCCCTGGGCGGGGTCCATCGCGGACCCGGCCGGCACCATCTGCCAGTGGACCGGAGATCTGATCAACACCAGCGGCGTTTCGCCGTGGCCCAACGCGAAGGTGGACCTCTTCTTCCATCCGGTGATCGGCTGGTTCCTGAGTTGCGAGCAGGCATACTGGCAGAAGAACCTGGGCCGGATGAACGCGTCCGTCCCAACCGGCGGTTACACGTGCATCACCGGCGGGGTGGGGACGGCCCAGGTAACGAAGAAGTGGTGCACGCCGCCCACGACCACGTCCGGGCCTCCGCCAACAACCACGACGCAAGCGCCGCCTCCACCGACAACCACGACGACGTCGACCACGACGACTAAAGCGCCGACGACAACCACGACGCAGGCGCCGACGACAACCGTTGCGCCGCCGACAACGACCCCCATGCCACCGACGACGACCCCCATGCCGCCGACGACGACCCCTCCGCCGCCGACTTCGACCACCACGCAAACGCCGCCGCCTCCGCCGACGACTTCGACCACGACGCAGGCGCCGACCACATCCACCACTGAAGCGCCCACGACGACCACTGAAGCGCCCACGACGACCACTGAAGCGCCGACGACGACTACCGGCGCGCCGCCGACCACAACCACGACGGAAGCGCCGCCCCCGCCGCCGACGAACTGCTCGCAACTCGCCAACTGCCCCGTGCCGCCCTACCACGCCCAATATAAGTTCCTGGCGAAGTGCTTGGGCAGCGGTTATCACACGGTCGGGAGCAAGAGCCAATGCTGGTGGGGTGATGGTGGCTACCACGTGCTGGCTTGCGACGGCCTCTGGGCTGATTCCGCGCACTTCGTAGCGCGGATGAGCGATGGGGATAGCGAGTGTCGGTTCCAGAGGCTGGTATCCCTGGGCATCGAGGGTCTCTACGTTCGATCCATGGACGACTGTGATGAGGGGAACGGCTGCGAGGCGGGGGGGATAACGGTTGTCGCGGTTTGAGAGAAAACGATGGCCACAGAGACACAGAGCACACAGAGAAAGGAAACAACGGACCTGTTCGGGATCAGAGACAACGATACAGTCCTTGTCGTTATCCAGGACCGCGCCGTTCTCGGTGTGCTCTGTGTGCTCGGTGGCTTGCTTTGAGGAGGAAAGATGGACACCGAACTGACGTATGACGAGAGAGTCGCACTGGCGAATCTCGACCTGACCCGAGATGAGGTATGCCGGGCATGTGACCAATACATCTTCGCCAACAAGGCGTGGGGCGATGCGAGGTGTTGGGCAATGGGGACCGACAAGAACCACATGCCCATCACGGTCCTCAATAGCGCGCTCCGCCGTGGGCCAGAGAACACCTGCCCCCTTGGGAAGTGGGTGGGGGTAGTGGCCCCGCCCGATGATGAGGCTGAGCAGAAAAGGCTCACGTTGGAGGCTGACGCCATCCGGTTCCTGAAGCGCAATGAGCCGTTGCTGAGGCGCCTGCCGAACAAGGAGGTGGATCTGAAGGCAGCGCTGGATGAGATGGTGAACCTTGAGGATGTGCCGGACGAGAAGTCTATAAGTCTTGCGCCGGTGCTCCGGGACGCGATCATGGCGGCGTTGGAGAGAGCAGATGCGAAACTTCCTTGAAGCGCTCAAGAAGGTGACCCAGGCGGCCCGCGACGGGGACGTCGCGGCTACCCTTCCCATTATGGGTAGGTCCGCCGTCCTCGGCGGACCGGTCGCGCCGTGCGTCCACGCCGTGCCGGGCGGGAAGATGATGATGGGTTGCGGCCAGAAGGCCCTCCAGCGGTGGATCTGCACGCTGGCCGAAGGCCGCGCCGGGATGCCCCGCTGCGGCTGGCCGGAGTCATACTGCGGGGCCGTCTGTAAGCATAAACAAGAGCCACAGAGCCACAGAGAGCACAGAGAACAGCAAGAACAGAAACACGAGATCGGGATAGAAAGAGAAAAAGAAGAGGCCGTGCTTTCCTCTGTGCCCTCTGTGGCAAGTCGTTCTTTGAAACTGGCGCCGGTCATCACGGCCTTCGACGAGGGGGACGAGGTCCGGAAGACCGTCGAGAGCCTGGCGGGGTCGATCAAAGGCGAACAGACCAGTCTCCGGCCGATCGTGGTGGACGACGGATCGAAGGACGGAAGCTGCGAATGGACAGTGAACCGCAGTCAGCAGTCAGTAGTCAGCAGTGAACAACTACTCTCTTCTCCGCCCTGCGTAGCGGGCTTCGCAGAGCAGGGCACTACTCACTCCCGCCCCGGCGGGCAAGCCTCACTACTCACTGTCCGTCACGACATGCCTCAGGGCGTCGGGATCTCGCGGAACGTCGGGACGAAGGCGGCTCTGGATGCCGGCGCGGATGCCGTCTCATTCCACGATGCGCACATGAGGTTCCCTGACGGCGTCCTGGAGGCGCTCGCCGATAAAGCCATCGAGACGGGCGCGATCGTCTGCTCGAAGGCGAGGGGCTGGTGGTATGCCGAAGGCGACGCGGATGTCGTCGCGGGAAAGAAGAAGGCGGGCGAGGAGCATGACTTCCGCGCATGGGGCGCCGACCTCCACTGGAACGCCTTGGACGGTTTCCAGCCGAAGTATCGCATCTACGTGGACAACCAGGCCGAGTGGACCCGGGTTCCCTGCGCGATGGGTGCGTGTTATGTGATGAGCCGGGAGACGATCAAAAGGCTCATGGAGCCGACCGGGCGGCTCTGGGAGGACGTCGCAGGGCGGTGGGGCTTTAGCGAGCAGGCGCTCGCCGTGAAAGCATTCCTGCTGGACATCCCGATCCTGGTCAGCCGGGATCTTCAGACCCATCACCACTACAAGGAGGTGAATCCGGTGCCGAATGCCGGCACGGAGATCTGGCGGAACGTCTGCTTCGCGATGGCGGCCCTACTCAGCAAGGAGACTTTCAACCAGCGGTTCCTGCGTTACTGCCAGATACGGCTGGGCGAGAAGGAAACGGAACGGCTTTATGAGGAAGCCCAGGCGCTCCGCGACGGGGACGTCGCGGCTACCCGTCCCCTTGTGGGTACCTCCGCCGTCCTCGGCGGACGGGCATCTGTGGCTGAGAGACCTTGGGACGTGGAGCTCCACGACGGGGACGTTGCGGCTACCCGTCCCCCTGTGGGTAGCTCCGCCGTCCTCGGCGGAGGGGCATCTGTGGCTGAGAGACCTTGGGACGTGGAGAAGGAGCGACGGATCTTCACGGACCTCTGCGGGCGCAGTGCGCCGATCACCGGCCCGCACCCGGAGCACGCGTGGCTTAAGGACTTGCCCTCACCCTCCCCTCTCCCATCGGGAGAGGGAAAGGGAGAGGGAACCAACAGGTCGCCGTTGTGCATTTTGCAATGGAGACCTGGCGAGAGCACTCTGATGCTGAAGCGCCGGTTCCCGGATGCGCAGATCAAGTGTCTGGAGTGGGAGAAGCACCGGATCAGCAACTGGACGCCGATCCTCCAGGACCTGCTGGGTGTGAGCCTCCTGCGCCTGCCCCTTGAAAGCTGGGCGGACCCGACGGCCAGCGGGCACGTGAAGAAGAACGAGCAGTTCGACCTCATCACGATCGGAGGCGAGATGCAGGAAGAATGCCGGTCGGCGGCCGAACGGCTGGCTGGAATCCCCGGCACGCGGATTGTGATCAATCCAACCGCCGACCGGCTTCAGATCGCGGACGAATACCGCAAGGAGGCAACCGACGCGCTGAAGGCCTTCCTCAAACAGGGCCGCGACGTGACGCAGATAAACGCGGAACAGACAAAGACCCACGACAAGATTGTGGATATAGAAAAAAGACTCGGCATTCATCCGCACCCAACTGCGGCTTCGGTGACTGTTCTGTTGCTGAACTGGCAGCGGCCGGAGAACATCGGCCCCATCCTCGACTGCCTGGCGCAGCAGACGGTCAAGCCGAAGATCGTGCTCTGGAACAACGGAGATCCGATCAACGTCTCCAGCGAGCACGGCACGCCGATGCCGCTGGAGCGGCATCCACTCATGTCGCTGGTCGTCCAGTCTATGTCAAACCTCGGCTGCATGCCGCGCTGGTGGCTCGCCTCACTGGCGGACACGGACTTCGTCTGTTCGCTCGATGACGACCTGGTCCTCGCCGATGAACGGGTGCTCGAAGATGCGATTGAGGCGCAGCGTACCCTCTGTCCGGACGGCATAGTGGGGTTCTTCGGCTGGGAGGCCATGCCAGGGAAGGATTACCTCGGCGCGAAGCACATCAACGGCTCGATCGAGGACCGGCGCGTGGACGTGATTAAAGGGCGTTTTATGGTCTTTCAAACGCGCCTTCTGCAGCGGGTCTTGCTGGTCCATCCAGCCCTCACCCTCCCCTCCCCCGGCGGGGGAGGGCAAGGGAGAGGGATGGACCTGCTCCGCCGTTGCGACGACATCTACCTCAGCTTCTGCATCGCCCTGGGCGAACGTGGGCGGCACCTGATCCCCGGCGTTCTGGGCAAGCGTTGGAAGGAGATCGGGCGGCAGGACGGCCGCGGCCTGGCCCTTCAGCCCGGACACTATCAGGAGCGGGACCGGATGGCGAGCCTCATGATGAACCACTACTGGGGCGAGACCAGGAAAGGCGCTTAGCCACAGAGACACAGAGCACACAGAGAAAGAAAAAAGACTGGATCAGGATGAAGGAAAGCAGAAAAGACAGGGCTGGGATGAAGAAGAAAGACCGTTGGCGTTGCCGTTATCCGCATTTGCGCCGTTCTCTGTGCCCTCTGTGGCTTCAGTTCTTGAAGGAGGCTGAATGAGCATCATGCCGATGCCTGAAATGAACGTAACGCCTTACACGGTCGTCCGGTCCGAAGTCCGGCCCGGCGACGTCATGTTCTTCAGCCAGGATACGAGCGGCCTGAAGAAGATCAGCCAGTTCGTCTCCTGGCGGATCAAGTGCGACCAGACGCCGCCCCTCGATTGCACGCACGTTGGGATGGTGGACGTGATCCGGGGCCGGCGCGTGCTGGTCGAGGCGACGGCGCCGTGCGTTCGGATAGCCCCGATCAGCGCCATGCTGGGGCTTATCCAGGATGGCAAATACACGCATGCGCCCTACGACGGCGCGGTCTACGTCGGGCGGTTCTCCGGATGCGACGGAGAGAAAGCGGCGAGTGACGCCTGGGAAAACCTGCTGCTCGGTTACGACTATCTGGACCTGCTGGCGATCCGGCTGGGCCTGCGGCGGAGCGAGAAGAGCAGATATATCTGTTCCGAGTTGGTGGCCGAGGCGTTGCAGGCCGGAGGGGCCTTGCTGCCCGATCCAGCGGCGGCCGGGGCCTATACGCCAGCGGACCTGGTGCTGGCGCCGGGCTGCAGGATGCTGTGGCGGTTGCGTTGACACCGGAGGTGATGTGGATGTCCTATGCCCCAAGTGCGGCAGGTTGGGTCAGTTGCTCCCTGGCTTTGTCAAGGGCATGAGCTATGCGGTTTGGCACTACGAGCACATCGGGCGGGCGTGGCTGTGCATCGTTCACTTTCGACAGGAGATTCTGGCGATGGCAAAGTTGAGCATGATCGTAAATGTCCCCACTTTAGTCGAGAAATACGTCGCACTCGTGCAAACGACACCCAACGGTCCAACGGAATTTCAAGAGACAGATGCCACTGGCGCGAAGATCCGGGTGATCCGAACCGCCAGCCAGGACAGTACTGGCAAATTGGTTGATGCCTGACCGCGAAGCCCGACAACGGCAAGGGCCGCGAAGTAACGCAGATGAACACGGATCAGGGTAAGAAACAGAAAGGAAAACCCATGTATTGGAGAAAAGGACGGCTCAGTTTCTGGATCGGCCGATGGAGATTTTGGGTGCGGCTCCGGACGGAGGACGACAAGCCCAACGGCTTCTTTTTTCACATCGGGAAGGAAACAGGTTGATCGGTGAAAGCTGTCGTTCACCGCGCTACGCGCCGTTCTCCTGGTTTCCTGGCTTCCTTAGAGGGTCTTTATGATCAGAGTTGACCACCACTGCGAGTATCACCTGGTCGGCGATCCGGACGAGTGGGTGTCCACGGCGTTGCCTTCGGAATTGCATCTGCGCAAGGTGCAGCTCCAGGACGGTGATCCCTGGGCGGGGATCCTGTTCGCCGGGCCCTGGATCGGGGAGTTCGGGTGGGAACTCGCCCGCTGGCAGGGCGCCGTGCGCAAGCGCGCATTGGACTCCGGGCTCTACACGATCGTCATGTCCGACCCCGGCCATCATGTGCTCTACGACGACTTCGCGCACGAGTTCTGGGAATTGCCTGAGTTCTTCCTGGATGCGGTCGCGCATGGCACGCTGGTCCGCCAGTGCGATCACGTCCGGGCCGATAATAGCAAGGTCCTCGATCTTCTCGGCACGCTGATCTGGCGCGAACTGGATCTGGCCGGCCACCTGAAGGACTGGTTGACGCCCGGGAAGTTCAGCCCGGAAGAGCAGTACGTCGTCCCGCTCCACATCGCCACCGAACGTTGGAGCGCGGCGGCCGCGGATCCCCACTTTGTGGGTTACTACTGCATCCTGCCGCGGTTCCGGGCCTGGAATGGGCGGAAGAACTGGCCCGTGTCGAACTGGCGGATGCTGGTTAGCAGGTTGGCCGACCTTCACCTTTCCCCGCAGGTGCTCGGACAGCCGGATGAGGTCAGGGCGCTGACTCCGACCTTTGAGATTGCGCCCTGCGATCAACTCGCCCGTAGCATTGACCTGCTCACGCACGCCAGATTCGCCATCGCTTCGGAGAGCGGGGGCGCGCTACTGTCACTGCTCTGCGGCTGCCCGACGTTTGCGTTCGGCAACTGGAAGACGAGGAGTCGCATCGTGAGCCCGCCGCCCGGCGGGGAGAACTTCCTCGGCACGAAGGTCGAGTATCTCGGCAAGTCTGACTACCACTTCTCCGTTGACGAGGTCGCTGCAGGTGCAATCGCGTTCATCCAGCCTTCGTAGCCACTCCGGCGGAGTAGGCTGCGAGATCTGTAAGGGTGCGCTCAGCCAGTTCACGCCGCCCTCTCCCTTCCCTCCCCCGATGGGGGAGGGCAAGGGCGGGGGAGGTGCGCCGGGCACGTTCAAGTGCCTGAAGTGCGGTCTGGTCCAGGTGAGGTTCGCGACCAGGGAAGAGGAGGCGGCCTGGCGGAGGTCCTACCAGTCCAACGGCGCCTACCACCGGGAACGCGTCCTGGCCGGGTTCAAGTCCTTCGACGATCGGCTGGAGCATGATCTCAAGCTCGCGCGGATCCGCGTCGAGAACCTGAGCCGGTTCATCCACGAGGGCAACCTGCTCGATGTGGGCACGTCGAACGGTGCGCTTCCGACTGTGGCGGCATCCTATGGTTTCCATGCCTTCGGCATCGAGCCGGACGAGTGGGTGGTTGCGGAAGCGCGGGCGCGCGGCGCACAGGTCATGCCCGGCTTCTTCGAGGACTACGTGAAGAGCCTCCCGGCCGGCCTGCTGCACGTCGTCACGTTCATTGACAGTTTCGAGCACCTGCTCCGGCCCGGCGAGGTCCTGGATCAGACGCACCGCATTCTCTGGCGGCGCAGATTTCCCGCCTATGGCGGTCTGCTTGTGCTGGAGATGCCGGACGCCGACGCGCCGGGATTCATCGAGCAGGGTGCAAAATGGAAGCACTTCAAGCCCCTCGAACATGCGTATCTCTACGGGAAGCGGCACGTCCTGGCGCTCCTGAAACAGCACCGGTTCCGCCTGCTCGATACGATCGTCCCGTATCCTGACCGGAGGGTCTACTATGCCCGTCGCGCTTAAGATACTGAGCATCGAGCCGTCGTCGCGGTGCAACTCTGACTGCCTGATGTGCATCATACGCGAGCGGTGGCGGAAGCCGGGGTTGATGTCCGAGGTCGTCTTCCGCAAGGTCCTCGCTGGTGGGATGTCATTGTCTCCCCGCCCCGCTTCTGCTTCGGGGGCACGGGCGAGCCGCTGCTTCACCCGGACTGCGTCCAGTGGATCGGAGAGGCGAGTCAGCAATTCGAGACGGTCCTTCAGACGAACGTGGAGCTTCTGACGCCCGCAACTGCCGATGCCCTGGTTAAGACCAATCTCAAACGCTTGGTGCTCTCACTGGACGGCATGACGAAGGAGACGTTCGAGGCGATCCGGCCCGGGCTGCACTTTGACATAGTGTGGGAAAATATCAACCACTTTCTGAATCGCCCCATAACCTCTCGGTCGCCACTGGACCGCATCTACGTCCAGATGATCAACATGCCCCAGAACCGCCACGAGCAGGGCTTCTTCGTGAACCATTTTAGTGTGCGGCAGTCGCCGAAGGTGGTTGTCTTCCTGAAGAACCCCGTGAGCTTCCCGCACTACGGCCCGCATTATCACTGGAAGCACGAGGACATCTCCGTGCCGGCCCGCCCGGGCGTCGTGATTGACCCGTGCCGGATGCCGGTCTACAAGGGGGATTCCTGCCGCGAGTTGTTCTCGATGCTGTCCGTGATGTCGGACGGCAAGGTAGCGCCGTGCTGCCTTGCCCTGGACGATGACTGGAACCTCGGCAGCATCCTGCAGCGATCGCTCGAATCCCTCTTCGTCGAACCCCCGCTCAAAACTTACCGGGCGTGGTGGCGCGCAGGCGAGTTCGACAAGATCCCCGTGTGCAAGGACTGCATGAAGTGGCGGACGGGGAAATCCCCAAATGCTCCAGCGCGGAAAGGATGTCCGGCATGCAAATGAACTGCCCGTGCAAACAGTGGCTTCGCGCGCGTGAGCTGGGCATCCAGGTCGGACAGGACCTGGAGGAGTTGATCCAGTTCTATCAGTATCTGCCAGACAAGGTCGAGCGCGTGCTGGAGATCGGCACGCAGCACGGCGGCTGGCTCTTCATGCTCGCGTCGGTCATCCGGCCGCCGGCGCGGTTCTGCGCCGTGGACACGGTCTACTGTTCGGAGTTCAGCATCACGGCGGGCGAACTATCGTACATGGGGTTTGAGGTCGAGTTCCTGCCAGGCGATGCGGCCTTGGCCCGGGATCAGGTCGCTCGCTGGCTCGGCGGCGAGCAACTGGACGTGCTCCATCTGGATGCCCGCCACACGCTCGACGGCGTCCAGCGCGAGTGGGAACTCTACAGCCGGATGGTCCGGCCCGGCGGGATTGTGGCAATACATGACGTCAGGCCGACCGGCCCCCATGCCGTCTTCGGGGCTCAGCAGATGTTCGATCGGCTGCAGGAATCATACGAAACGCACCTTTGCCTCAGAACCTGGAAGGAGGGCCTCGGGATCGGCGTGGTTCATATCCCATCCCTCTCCCAACCCTCCCCCGCCGGGGGAGGGAAACGGGTGGGGGAGAATAACGTGAGAGATTTCAAGGGGGAACCTAATCAACACTGATCTACTCAGTTTCCGTGTGCCGCCCGGTATCGGCGATATATCTTGGATATATTCAAAGCTGGCCGGCCTCGGCCGGCCGCTCCGGATCGAGGTTGCCGACTCAGGGCCCCGTCGCGCGCTGCCCTATCTGAAACTGCTGCCCCTCGTGAAAGAAGCGCGCTACGTCAAGACACCGAATCCTGCCAAGATGCGCAACGGCGATAAAGCGCGCCCGTGGTGGCACCCCGACGTCCTCATCGCCCGGGCAAACAAGGGTGAGGCGATTCCGATTGATCTGAATGGCTGGCTCGAAGCCGGGAACCGCATTGAGGGCTTCATGCCGGAGGCGCCGACCGTTCACCACTACGAGATCGTGCTCACCACTGACTGCCCCTTGCGGACCCGGCTTGCGTGTGCCGGCGACTCAACTTGGCCCCGATTCATCTGTTTCTACTGTGCGAACAGCGACACTGTCCGCCGCTGGCATGGCTGGAAGCCCGCGCAATGGGCGGCTTTGGCCCGTATGCTTATGCAGGAATACGATTTCAACGGCATCGTTCTGCTCGGCGCGGAATGGGACAGGTCTTTTGCAAACGAGGTCTATGGCGTATTTGAAGTACAAACGCTTAATCTGGTCGGCCAGTTGGAACTTGCCGAAACGCTCCTGGTGCTCCGCAACGCGCTCTACCTGGTCGCCTTCCCTTCCGGGATCCCGATCCTGGCGACTGTGATGAGCCGGCCGACGCTCATGTTCTATCCGGAAAGTCTCACCGGCCTCATGACCTCCTGGGTGCCTCCGGATGTGCTCCAGGACGGCACCTACAAGGCCATGCACTTCTGCGACCCGCAGCAGGTCTTCGAGTGGATCCGCGACGGCTATCGTTTGGAAAATAGAGAGGAGAGCCCGCGTGCCTGATTCACTACTCTCTTCTCCGCCCTGCGTAGCGGGCTTCGCAGAGCAGGGCACTACTCTCTTCTCCGCCCTGCGTAGCGGGCTTCGCAGAGCAGGGCACTACTCACTGCCGTCTCTGCCGTTGGTCACTGCCTTATGTCCTACCTACGGCCGCTTCTCGCGCCTGCGCGAGGCGCTCGCCTGTTTCCTGGCCCAGGACTACCCGAACAAGCAGCTCATCATCCTGAACGACGCCCCTGAACGGATAGTGAACGGCAGTGAGCAGTCAGTAGTTAGTAGTGGATGCCTGCTCACTACTCACTACTCACCACTCACTGTGGTGAATCGGCCCGATCCTTTCAACAACTTGGGAGAGAAAAGGCAGTGGCTCCTTGAGCATGCCGATTCGCCACTCTGCGCCCACTGGGATGACGATGACCTCTATCTCCCCTGGCACCTCTCGATCTGCGTCGAGGCCCTTCTGAAACGCCCGGAACCAAAATGCGTCCGCCCTCACGGCGCTTGGTACTGGCCCTCCGTAGCCTCGGCGAAGGAGGGTAGGCCCGACGGTGAGGTCCACGGCATCCACCACAACGTTTTCGAGGGACAGATGGTCTTCGACCGCCAGCGTGCGCTGGAGCTGGGAGGCTATAGCCAGAAGCACTCCGGCCAGGCCGCCGATCTGTTATGGAAGTTCGGGAACGCGGGAGAGATCCGCAAGTTCGAGCCGAAGCCCGGCCCGAGTTATGTCTATCGCTGGGATCGGGCCTTCGGCCACATCAGCGCCCTGGCTTCGAGTCGCAAAGGCATGGAAGAGGGCAGAAACGTCACGGCGCTGAAGGAGTTCCAGCATCGCAACACTGACTTCGGCGACGGGCAGCCCCTCACCCCTGCAGAGTTGACGCCCTACTGGCATGCCGTCCTTGAATCCGCTCGTAAAGTGCTTTCAAAGGACGGTTACGCCGCCTTCGGACAACGCCTAAATGCCACAGAGCCACAGAGCACACAGAGAAAGGAGAAGACACGTGTAGAGGATGAAAAAGAAAAAGAAGATGCGTTCCTTTTGTCGTTATGCCAGTTCGCGCCATCCTCTGTGCTCTCTGTGCCTCGGTGGCTAACATGAAGCTCACAGCTCTCATCCCGGTCTACAACGACGACTACGCCCTGAGCCTCTGCCTGGCCTCCATCGTGGACCACTTCGACGAGATCATCATCTTCGACGATGCCTCGGACGACTTGACATCCAATGTCTGCGACGAGTTCACCGATCGCTACGACCACGTGCGATGCGAAATCAACCTTGGCCGTCAGCTCGGCTGGGTCGAGGCCAGGAACCGCTTGGCAGCCATGACCGACTTGGAGCACCTGTTCTGGCTCGATTCTGACGATGTGCTCTGCGAATACAACGCCCACCTGCTCCGGCAGATCGCCGAGGGGCCTGCCCCGATCGTCCGCCTGTGCCTCACAGAGATGTGGGGTGACCTCTACCACACCACGGGCCGCCTTACGCACCACGATCGCTGCCACGTCTACCAGAACCGGCGATTGGCGCCGTGCATCTGGACGGGCGCCGGGGCGGCCCGGCTTGCGCCGCAGGGCAATGCGGCGACCAAGAACGGCCCAGGGCCCCTGTTCTTCCACCTGAAGGGCGTGAAGTCCGACAGGCGCCTTGTCGAACGCGGCGTGATGCGTGCCTACCTGCGCGCCAGGCATGCCCTGAGGTTGTCGAACGGGGACCGCCCTGAGCGCCTCAGCGCGCACCAGGGCCTCGCTGGGCTTTCAGAGGCCCAGATACACCAACGAGCCGTCCAGCACCTCCTGACGAGCCGTATTGACCACCTGGTGCCGACCTGGGTTGGAGGTGGCATACCGCCTCTCCCCCCGGGAGAGGGAGGGCTGAGGGTTGGCAACTCAATATACCCTCGCCGCCCCGAAGTCATCGAGCGCGCTCCAGATCGTTTTCTGATGGTCTACAAGGACGGCATCGCCGTTGACCGAGAAGATAGAGGCTGGCCCGCGCGACCGGAGGCCGGCATGGAAGTGAAACAACCTGCTTCAGCACAGGAATGAAAGGGCTTTGAGGGCGGGTTAAACGCCCTTCTTCAGCGACTTGACAGCGCGAAACGTCCACAGTAGCCTATCGCGCAAGTCCTGCGGGCTTCAGCACGGAGTGACTATCCGTCGCTGCCATTGTGTGCGTTGGCAGCTCCAATAGCGCAGGTACCACAAAGTATATAGAGTGGTGGGTTTCGCAGGATCTGTCTGCGCGCTCGCTGGGCGGAACGGGGAAGGCACTGTCATGGCAGTCATCATCTTTTTCCTTTGTGGATACCTCCTGTTTCGTATGTACCGAGATTGGGGCGCCGCCTTCGACATCCGCGCCTCCTGGCGGATGGCACTGCTGTTTGACGTGCTGACCATGGGGGCGCTTCTCGTTCTGTCAACCGAGGTGTTCAGCCTCTTCCGATCGCTGACGTTCACTACGGTCTGTCTTTTCTGGGGCGCCGTCGCGGTGGCAGCCTTCTTGTTGCACAGGCGCTTCTCGTCGCGCGCCATCTCCCGCCCTGCGCCGACACCGAATCCACTATCCAGGACTCAAAAGGGGCTTCTCGTAGGTGTTGCCGTGCTCCTGGCGCTGACAGCGATAACGGCTGTCGCAGCGCCCCCGAATAACTGGGACTCCATGACTTACCACATGACAAGAGTCAAGCACTGGGAGCAGTACGGCAGCATCTCTTTCTTCCCGACGCACAACCTTAGGCAGCTGTGCATGCCGCCTTTTGCCGAGTATGCCATCCTGCACCTGGAGATATTGTCCGGAGGTGATCGTTTCGCAAACCTGGTTCAGTGGATCGCGCTCGTTGGCTCCCTGATCGGCGTATCTCTGATCGCCAAAGAGATCGGCGCTTCGAGCAAAGGGCAGATACTGTCCGCCGTATTTGCCGCAACGCTTCCGATGGCCGTTCTCCAGTCATCCAGCACGCAGAATGATCTCGTCGTGTCACTCTGGATGGTCTGCCTCGTTCTGTTCTGCATCCGGTTTGCCAGGAGCGCCAACTGGGCATCGGCCATCCCCTTTGGCGTCAGCCTGGGCCTGGCAACCCTGACCAAGGGGACGTCCTGGGTATTCGCCTTTCCCATTTGCGCCTGGTGTCTGCTCGAAACACTCAGAGCCTCTAACAAGATGCCGCGTGAGCCGCGTTGTGCCTCCGGCCGGGTGGATGCAAGGAAGGGCGACGACGCCGTGCCAGGGTCAGGCACGGTTAGGAGCACTGACGCCGCAGACGCCGGCCCGAGGCGCAACCCGGAGGGACGGGGCGCCTTTGCCTGCATGCCCGTGTCGCGCAGGCTTGGCGCATCGGACTCCTTATGCGCCGGCACCCACGCTCCTTGGCCTGCAGCGAAATCCACCCCGTCGCGGCCACGGGTCATTTTGTTAGAGGCTCTTAGTCGGATGCACTGTGTCGTCCCCCACTGGGCGGCGATCGGGGCGATTGTTCTGGCATTGAACGCCGGGTATTTCGCCCGCAACATGGAGGGCTTCGGACATCCGCTCGGGGACTTCGCGATGCAGAAGGAACTCCAGAACGAAGAGATCAGCCCACGAGTCACTGTGTCCAATCTGCTGAGAAACCTGGCCCTCCACGCGAGCCTGCCGCCGCGTCCGAGCAGTGTTAAGGCGTATGCGAATAGACTGATGATCTGGGTTCACGACCGTCTGGGCATGGACGTGAGTGATTCCGTCTGCACGTGGCAGGGCACGCAGTTCGATTGGCCCACCTTGCACGCACGAAGCTGGCAGGAGGATGACACCGGCAGTCCCGCGCACCTTCTTGTGATCGCATTGTGCTGCGTTGCCCTTCTGCTTCCGGGCGGCGGCTCCTCAAAGAATGCGTCGCGGATTCTGATGGGAAGCATACTGGCCGGCTTCGTCCTCTTTTGCCTGGCCTTCCGCTGGCAGCCCTGGCATGCGCGGCTCCACCTCCCGCTCTTTGCGATGGCCGCCCCGGTGGTTGGCGGCGTGGTCGGCAACCTGCGCTGGCGGCGCGTGATATCCGTTTGCGCCTTTGCCCTGGTGATCCTTGCTCTCCCGCCTGCACTCCTGAATGCCCGGCGCCCCATCCTGGGACCAAGAAGCATATTCGTCGTTCCGCGAACGCAGCAGTACTTCGTTGACAAACGCTACAAACTCGACGAGTACATCGAGGCTGCCGATTTCGTCCGAAGCCGGGGCCTGCGCGAGGTCGGGCTCATCGAAACTCCGGACACACATGAATATCAAATGTGGATCCTTCTGCAACGAGGGAATCGCTCCGGAGTGTTCATCCGCCACGTCCTCGTGCCCAACAGCAGCCAGTCGCAGGACACCTGGGTTCCCCAGGCTATCATTGTGCTCAAAGCCGTAAGGCCCGATGAGCTGACCGTTTCGGGGCGGGTCTATCGCATTGCGCTGAGGGGAGAATACGCGTCGGTCTACCTGCCTGAGCAGGACGGGGGGGACCAGGCCGACTGAAACAGGTGGCTCCGCTGGCGCAACTCCCGGCGGCATGCCCGTCATCTTTACCCGCCGTCGGTGTGGCGGGCGTGTGGCGGGGTCAGCACCAACCCAGGATGTCCATCAAAAAGATTTAATCCGACCTTGACATTATTCAAGGTTGTCGGTATAATAGTTTAACGTTACGAACCTTGGGTGCAACAGAGATGCTCACGGCTACTACACGGTGTCCCTACTGCTACGGCCGGATGCAAGTCAAATCGCTGCTGTGCGAGACGTGCAACACGGAAGTCCGCGGGGGCTTTGCCTTCAGCGGCCTGCTGCGCCTGTCCCAGACGCAGCAGGAGTTCGTCATTCGATTCGTCCTGGCCAGCGGTTCGCTGAAGGAGATGGCGGAGGTATTGGGAGTCAGCTACCCGACCGTGCGCGCCAGGCTCGACCGCATCATTGAGGCCTTGGAGGATAGTCGCACTGCGGACGAGGACAGGCGCGCCGGAATCCTCGATGCTCTGGAGGAGAAGCGGCTTTCCCCGCAGGAAGCCGCGCGTTTGCTGTCGTCGCTGCCTGAAGAAGCGGATGGAGAGAAGAAGTAATAGATCGCCGACTGGCGCGGACACGTGCTGAACGGAGGACGGACGATGCAGCAGGAGCGAAAGCGGATACTCAGGATGCTCGCCGATGGGCAGATCACCATCGATGAATGTGAGGAGCTTCTTCGCTCCCTGGGCGAGCAAGAGGCACAGAGGGTGGAACTGGAGAAGAGAAAGGCCACGCAGGGCAAGCGCCCGGTATGGCCGTTGGTGCTGCTGGGCGTTTTGGTGATCTGGACGGTGTTGTCCAACACGGTGCTTCCAATACTCTGTTTGGTACTGACCCCATTCTGGGTCTGGATGATCATCGATTGCCTCACCCGGCGTCCGTCGGATTTCCGGCTCCTGTTCACAAGCGAATTCAGGTACGAGAAGTGGATATGGTTGGGCGTCGTCATCCTGGGGCACGCCGTCGGGGCAATCGTATACTTCGTCGTCGTCCGGGGGCCCGCTCGTTCAATCGCTCCGCCGACGGCGACGGAGGCCGAGCCTGCGGCTCCTCAGGGTTTCACGCCACGGCGGCGTGCGCGGACCCTGCTGCCGTGGGTGTTGCTCTTGGTGGTGGTCGCCGCCGCGCCCGGGTTGATCCTGCTGGGCCTTAAGCTCCACGCATCGATGGGCCCCGGCATCCAGCGAGTCGGTCCTCGAGTGGGAGCCCCCCTAGCAATAGTGTTCCTCCCAGTTTTCATGCTTGGAGGCCTGTTGTTCCTGTTTTGGATCTGGATGCTCGTGGACTGCGTTTCGCGCGACTATCGGGAATTCGGCACGCTGATCACCAGAGACAGGTCCGCCGACAAGTTGCTGTGGCTCCTTCTTATCATCTTCTTGCCCGTGATAGGCGCCATCGCCTACCACGTTGGCGTCAGACGACGTCCGGTGGAGGCGCGCGGGGGCGCGCGGGGGTGACTTCCCTTCCTGGGCTTGAATGCGGGGCAGGTGTGGGGGGAAGTTGCCGGAATTCGGCTCACAGGGACCCGCGCCCGCGGTCTGCTCGGCTCACCATCTACTGCTGCCTTGACCATACGACGCCTCAGCCTGACGATCCACAGGCTGCGGCGCGACGGTTGGCGACCTCGTCGCCCAGGCGGCGGATTGACTTCGGCATCCGTTGCCGGTATGGTCTGAGGGACGCACATCGGAGATCAATCGAAGGAGGACGCAGGATGCAGTACCGGCAGATGGGAAAGTGGGGCGTGCGCCTCAGCGTGGTCGGACTGGGCAGCTACCTGACGATCGGCTTCAAGCTCGATGAAAAGCAGTCCCGGGCCACCGTGAAGGCGGCCTACGACGCGGGCATCAACTTCTTCGACACGGCCAACGCCTATAACATCGGCAAGGCCGAAGAGATGCTCGGCAAGTGCCTGAAGGACTACCAGCGCTCCTCGCTGTTCGTCCTGACGAAGGTCTGGGCGCCGATGGACGATGGCCCGAACGACAGGGGGCTGTCGAAGAAGCACATCTTCGAGCAGTGCGACGCCAGCCTGAAGCGCCTGGGCATGGACTACGTGGACCTCTACATGTGCCACCGGTCCGATCCGGACACGCCGCTGGAGGAGACCGTCCGGGCGATGGAGGACCTGGCCCGGATGGGCAAGATCCTCTACTGGGGCACGAGCGAGTGGCCGGCGGAGCTGCTGGTGGAAGCCAACGCCGTCGCGCGCGAGATCGGCGCCCGCGGCATCGGCGGCAACGAGCCGCGCTACAGCTTGCTCTACCGCTACCCCGAGCGGAGCGTCTTCCCCACCTGCAAGCGGGAAGGCATCGGGAACGTCATCTTCAGCGGCCTTGCGCACGGGATGCTCACCGGCAAGTATAAGCCCGGTGAGCCTGCTCCAAAGGGCACCCGCGGCGCCGACGATGATACCAACATGGTGCTGAACATGATGTACATGACCGAGGAGAACAAGGCGAAGAGCCAGGAGCTGATGAAGATCGCCGACGGCATGGGCACGACCGCCGCGACGCTGTCGCTGGCCTGGTGCCTGCGCCGGCCCGAAGTTACCAGCACCATCGTCGGCGCCACCAAGGCCAGCCAGATCAAGGAGAACGTGAAGGCCGCCGACCTGAAGATCCCCGAGGACGTGCTGGCGAAACTGGAAGAGATGTACCCGATGCCGAAGTTCGGCTTGTAGGCTGGAGCGGCAGCGGTCAGCAGGGAGGCGAAGATGGGGAAGAAGGCGGAAGGCACGCGCACTAACCGGTCGGGCAAATCCAAGATACCCGCGGGCCGGGTCCTCGACCTCGCGGAGTTGGTGAGCTACGCGGAAGATAGCATCGTCAGCCGCACGCTCGTCGAGAACGACGCGGGGACGGTGACGCTCTTCGCATTCGATGCGGGTCAGGGGCTCAGCGAGCACACGGCGCCGTTCGACGCTCTGGTACAGGTCGTTGACGGTGAGGGCGGCTTTCGTGTGGGCGGCAAGTCGCGCAGCGTCGGCACGGGGCAGGTACTCCTCATGCCTGCGAACATCCCCCACGCAGTCAAGGCCACAAAGCGGTTCAAGATGCTGCTCACGATGCTCCGGGCGAATTAGCGGGGGCAGGTCTTCATTCTTTGCTCCAGCGCTCCGGCCGAGCCTAGCTTGACAGCGCGAAACGTCCACGGTAGCCTTTGCCACATATGGTATGGGACGCGACGGGCAACCCACTTGTGCAGAACCTCTCTGCACTTTGCGCAAGATTGCGATTCCGCGACTGTCGGGATAGACTCTTGAGGTACGACGAGCCCGAAGCAGCGAACACAGAAGAGTCCATCGAGAAGCTTACGACCCGTTACCGGTATTGGAGTTCGTGACGCAACATGAAGCGCGACCTTGATCTGATTCGCAAGCTGCTTCTCTTCTTTGAAGAAAAAGAAACCGCGGAGCACGTGGAAGTTCCGCCTATCCCTGGTTATGACGAACTCACGATCAGATACCACCTTGTGCTGATGTACGACGCGGGTTTGTTGAGGTGCGAGCCCGTGAGATCAAGCACAAGCGATCGGGTAATCCATGTTCTTCCTTTCGAATTGACCTGGGAAGGTCATGAGTTTCTTGACAATGTCCGACACGACAACGTATGGGAAAGAATCCGCCAGATCGTCATCTCCGAGGGCGGTTCGCTTGCCTTTGGCATAGTCAACCAGCTTGCCACGCGGTTTGCCATGGAGATGATTACCGAAAGGTGAGCGGGTGCCAGGAACGATTGAGCAGGTTGGGAGATTCTTCTCGACGGTGGCGAAGTGGGCTCCAGCCACATGTTCAATGTGTTAGAGGGCATTCCCTACAACATTCAGCCGTGGGCAAAGCGGTACCTGGCAAAGCATCCAGGGCTCCTTGAAGGGGCAGCCGCAAGAAAACGACCGCCGATGTGGTAGCCGGACAAGGCTGGAGAAGGCTGGGGGCAGGTCCTCGTTTCTCGTTTTCACTCAAAGACGCCGGCCGAGTCTGCTTGACGGCGGGGGACGTCCGCAGTAGCCTATGACACATGCGGGATCGGGTGCGCCGCGCAAACGACGGACAGCGCGCTGTCCGTATGTGGGGAGGCATGGCCTGAGGCCGACCTTAGGCACGGGTTAGGATGGGCATTTGTGCAAACTCTCTCTGCCATCTGAGCAAAATGCCGCTGCCGCGGCTACCAGGGAGCGCTCGAAATCGAACGTGAGATCACGAACGGGCTAGAGCAACTACTGAGAGATGTGGAGGCGTCCCTATGACGGGCACTGAGACGGTCAAGATCGAGTCGCAAGACGTCACTGTCGGGGCACTGTTCAATGACTTCTTCTCTGTCCCCGACTTCCAGCGTGAGTACATCTGGGAGCGCGAGCAGGTCGAGAGATTACTGCAGGACCTATACGATGAATTCTATGATGAACAGGGCCGCATTATGCAGGGGCCAGAGTACTTCCTTGGGAGCACAGTCGCCTGCAAGGCGGAGGATGGCACATTCAGACTCATTGACGGACAGCAGCGCATCACAACCCTCTACCTGATTCTGTGCGTCATCCGCGATATTTTCCGCAGCGCTGCCGCTCCCCGAAGCAAGGTGCTTGATTCGCAAATCGCCGATGCAGCAATCGATCCACGAACCTACGCGGAAGTCGAACGCTACCGCGTGACACTCCAATACGAAGACAGTGACGGTGTTCTCGAGAAGATCGCGGCGGGGAGCACACCAGTGAATCTCATCCCCGAGACGACGGCTTCGGTCAGAAAGATCTTGTCGGCCTACCGTGACATCCAGGAGTTCCTGTCTACGAATCTGGACACCGATCCGCAGCGGCTGCGCGAGTTCCACGGCGTTCTGACGACGCGGGTCAAGCTCATCCGCATCCTGACGCCCACAATCGCCAATGCCCTGAAGGTATTCGAAACCATCAACGATCGTGGGGTCGGGCTGAACGCGATGGACCTACTGAAGAACCTCCTTTTCATGAAGACCGTCAGCGCCGATTACCGGAAGCTCAAAGAACGGTGGAAGAAGCTGGTAGATACCCTTGATCGCTGCAGGGAAAAGCCATTGCGATTCCTTCGCTACTATATCATGGCCCATCATGAGATCGATTTCGGTCGGGGCATCCGAGAGGATGAGATCTACGCATGGTTTGTGGCAAACTCGGAAAAGTGTGGCATTGACACTGATCCCCTCTCGTTCGTGGACCGGTTGATTGAGTGCGCTCAGGCGCATGCGAACTTCCTGTCATGCAAAGACGTCCAGGGACAGGAGAATCGCTATCTGCGGAACCTTGCGCTTCTGGGCGGAGCGCTCAGGCAGCAGTACATCCTACTCCTCGCCGGAAGGCATCTCCAGCCCGATCTGTTCGATAGACTCTGCCAGGCCATCGAGAACCTGTTCTTCTGCTACATAATAACCCGCGAGCCAACCAAGACTTTTGAGCGGAACTTCGCGAGGTGGTCTGGCGAACTGAGGAATGTGCACGACGAAGACGGCCTCCGAGCGTTCATCGAGAAGTACTTCGTTGAGGACATGCGCATGCGCACGGATCGGTTCGACTTCGCCTTTCGGGAGTTGACTCAGGAGCGTATCCAGCACTACCGCATGCGCTATATCCTGGCTAAGCTCACCCAGCACATCGAGGAGCAGGCTTGGGGGAATCCCAGCTACGGCCGTCTCGACCACTACATTACGAGTAAAGTCGAGATAGAGCACATCTTGCCGAGCAAGCCTCGAGCGGATGTCTTGGCCGCGTTCGACAAGCCAAAGGAATACGATGCTCATGTTATTAGGCTGGGGAACCTGACGCTGCTCGAGAAGACAATTAACAGTTCCATCTCGAACGGGAGTTACGCGGAGAAGCTGCCTGGCTATAGACGGTCCTCCTTCCTCCTCACGAAGTCACTGGCCGAGAGACTTGAGGTAGGTGTCGACACGCAGCTCAACCGGGCGGTGCGTGACCTCGAACAGTTCGACACCTGGGACTCGGCGGCCGTTCAGAGGCGGCAAGAGATGCTGGCGATACTGGCACTTGATGTCTGGCGCATGCCTCAGCGTGTTCAGGAACCACCGCAATGAAGTGGAAGGGCCAGGGGCAGGTCTTCAGATTTCATTCTTTGCTCCAAGACACCGGCCGAGTCTGGCTTGACGGCGGGGGACGGGCAGGATAGGTTATGCGGCGTGTTGCAGACGCCGTGAGCCCACTTCATTACCCGACGTTGCCGGTCTCTGTAGCGACGGCGTCTTCTGCTGCGAACATGCCGGCGCGGACTCGCGCGCACGGGACGTGCTGCGCAGCGCCCACGAGCGAGCTGATTGATCTGCCGGCACGATGAAGGAGCGCCAAAGATGAAGACGAACGCATCCTGGGACGGAGCGGATTTCGGGCAGCTTCTTTCCTTTTACGAACACCACCTTCTCAGCGAAGTGCTGCCGTTCTGGACGGGGAACTGCATTGACTGGGCATACGGCGGGATCAACACCTGTGTTACGGACGAAGGCGTGGTCCAGTCTACCGACAAGTACATGTGGCCGCAGGGGCGCGCGCTATGGGTCTTTTCCGCCCTTCACAACGAGTTCCCGACGGACCGAAACTGGCTGCAAATCGCAGACAACATCGCCTCATTCATCATGCACCACGCTCCGGGTGAAGGTGGCGCCTGGCCCTTCTGTCTCCATCGCGACGGCACCATTGCCATCTCGCCCCAGAGCGTCTATGCCGACGCGTACGTAATGAGCGGACTCACGGAGTACGCCCGCGCCACCGGGGACAATCGGGCGATCCAGCTTGCCGTGCAGGGCTTTCACCGGACCAGCCCGCTGCTCGACGACCACTCGACGCTGCCGACGCAGCCGCTCCCCATACCCAATGGCCTTCAGGCTCACGGTCCGTCCATGGTCTTCGCCAACGTGTACCACGATCTGGCTCTGCTCACGGGGGATAGCAGCATCGCCGCCCGTGCCCTGGAGCTGGCCGAAAAGGTCATGAACGAGCACGTGAGGCCGGACCGTCAGCTGCTTTTCGAGTTCGTTCTCCCCGGCGGCGGGCTCGATGACAGCGACGCAGGCAAGACGTTCCTGCCCGGCCATGGTATTGAGAGCATGTGGATCATGGAGCAGATCTACAGCCGTCACGGCCGGCAGGACCGCGTCGCAGAGGCCATGGAAGTCATCCGGTGGAACATGGAGAAAGGCTGGGACGATGAATACGGGGGGATCTTCCTCGCCTGCCACACCGAAGGCGGGGCGCCGCGCTGGCAGGAACCCGACGCCAAAATGTGGTGGCCGCACGCGGAGGCGCTCTACGGGCTGCTCCGCGCATACCAGGTCACGGGCGAAGCGTGGTGCCTGGACTGGTACCGCCGCGTGCACGACTACAGTTTCAGCACGTTCCCCAACCGTGAGCATGGCGACTGGCATCAGAACCTGGATCGCCAGGGGCGCCGCATCCCCTTAGCTGCAAAGAGCCTGGCCGACAAGGACATGTTCCACATTCCCCGCGCGCTTATCCTCTCAAGGAAGGTCCTTCGCGCGCTCGCGGAGAGCAAATCGTCCGCCGGCACGTAGAAGGAGCGATCCGCGGCAGCCGTCTATGGCTCAGACGACGATGGGTTGAGCTGGGAGTTCCTCGCCGAAGTCGCACGCGACGCGACCGGGCAGGGGGGCGTGTCCTACCCGAACCTCATCCTGCTGCCTGACGGCCAACTCCAGTGCTACTGGCTCAACGTTGAAGGCACCAGCAACGCAATGTGCATGGCCCACTCGCGCGACGGCGGCTTCAGTTGGGGCGAGGGCATGCCGATCGTAAGATGGGGCCGCTCGCCTTGGGGGCGCGCCAGCGGCGCGAAGGTCGACAGCCACGTGCCCCAGAAGTACTACCGCTCACCGTGGCCGGTGCTGCTGCGCGACGGCCGCATCGTCGTCCTTTTCGGTCGGCGCAAGCCGCCGTTCGGCATCGGATGCCTGATGAGTGAAGACAGCGGACGGACGTGGGGGCCGGAGTGTGTGATACGATCCGACGGCTCCTGCCCTGACCTGGGGTATCCTGTCGCCGTGGAACTGGAGGACGGGCGGATCTTCACAGCATATTACATCACACAGGAAGACGGCAACAGATTCGGCGGCACGCGGTTCATCGCTGGCAGCTTCTTCCGGTTGAAATGAGTGCCGACTGGCGGTGCGCCGGCTGAGGAAGGAACTGGACCACGGGGCCGGCTGTCCTGATCCAGGCGACCAGCCGGTTACGTCGACATCTTCGCAATGGCCGATATGGTTTTCCAGCCGAGCATCTTGCACGCCGCGAGACGCAGATGACCTGCAATCACATTGAACTGGCCGTCTTCGCGCCTCTCAACGACGATGGGCTGTAGGAGGCCGAGCTGGGCGATCTTCTCCGCCAGCCCCTGCACCTGGGATGCATTCTCAGTCCGGGCTGCCACGCCGGACGGGTCATGGATTTGCGCCACCTCGATCTCGACGTGCGGGGATGGCGCCGACTGCTTGGGTTCCAGGTGACGTGCGGCGGCTTCCAGTCCCGCGCGGTGGGAGAAAACGTAAGGGATCGCAAAGTCCACGTCCGTGCGCTTCTGGAACTCCTGGTAGATGCGCCTCGTTATCTCGTAGACTATGCGCGGCCTGTCCATCGCCAGAGTCATGTAGCGCAGGCGCATGTAGACCCCGTAATCGTACATGTCGGCACGGATGTATGGTGCCTGGCCGGTCTTCTGGATGATATCCCCCGTTACGTCGCTTGCCGCATCCATCAGTACCTTCTCGGCCACCTCCCAGTCGGAGCTGTACGTGATGCGAATGATAACCTCGTCCAGCACGTACGCCGCGGCCTGCATGGGCGTGTAGTTGATGACGACGTTGCCGAACAGCATTGCGTTGGGGATAAGGACGTCCCGACCTGCGGCTTCCTCGCTGCCGACAGTGCCGCCGACCTGGTTCAGGACCGTATACATCATGCCAATCTCCTTGATGTCGCCGGTAAGGCCCCAGGCAGGCAGCATCACACGGTCACCCAAGCGGAACGGGCGCTTGACGTTCACAAATACCCAAGCTGCCAGGCCGCTGACAGGCGCCTGCAGCGACCAACCCATAAGCATTCCTGCGAACGCTGCAATAGGTGCCCACGCAGGAAGTCTGCCGACGGAGCGGAGCAGCTCAATCATAATCACAAGCACAGCCAGCGCGCGCAGGAGCGCTCCAAGCATCTGGACCTCACTCGGCGCACCCTTGCGGGCACGGACAAAGACGGCTACCAGCAACAGTAACAGCTCGTAGGCAGCAGCGACGGCCAGCACAGTCCCCAGGAGCGCTGACAGGCTCTTGGCCTCGGAAACCATCACTGGCACGCCGTGGGCGTCAGGTTCGAACTTGGCCTTGGAAAGCATCGCCAACGTCGTGCCGTTGGCGTCCAGCTCGAACAGGCAGACGGTTGCCGCT
>Ga0315274_10001925_pt1 | contig 31857 bp, 29 predicted proteins | sample YL17G02_20_MG_FD_203700 | JGI IMG/M metagenome (GOLD analysis project Ga0315274, IMG submission 203700) | Sediment microbial communities from Yellowstone Lake, YNP, Wyoming, USA - YL17G02_20 | ecosystem: Environmental > Aquatic > Freshwater > Lake > Sediment | place: USA: Wyoming | collected...
GCCATGTTGATAGTATGCCACACAACGACACGGCTGAAGCCACCCAAGAATGCCCGCCTTGCATCGTCCCGATGTCCTTACGGGATCCCCTCGGGCTGCCGAAGGTCCGGCACCTGCGGGAAGCCGGGGGGCTTGCGGCGGGCTTCACCCGGTCAGGCTGTCCGCCGATCACGCGGTGCCTGTGTCCCGAACATCGAAGCGGACGTCGGGGAGCATCCGCAGCCTCTCCGCCGCCTGCTCGGCGGTCAGATCGCGCTGCGGCTCGGCCAGCATCTCATAGCCAACCAGGAACTTGCGCACTTCGGCCGAGCGCAGCAGCGGAGGGTAGATGTGGGCGTGGAGCTGCCAGCCCTCCGTCTCGGCGTTGAACGGCGCCCCGTGCCAGCCGAGCGAGTATGGGAAGGAGGTCTCGAACAGGTTGTCGTAGTGAACGAGCACATGCCTGAGAATACGGCTCAGATCCTGCCTCTCGGCCGTCGTCAGGTCCGGCAGCCGGGTAACGGGGCCTCGCGGGAGAAGCAGGGTCTCGAAGGGCCACACAGCCCAGAACGGAACGACGGCCAGCCAGTGATCCGATGCGGCCACGAGGCGTTCCCCGAGCCGTTCCTCCTCGGCGGCGTAGTCGACCAGCAACGACGAGCGACGGGTCTGGTGGTAGGCCGCCTGGTGCTGACCTTCGGCCGCCGGCAGCGTCGGCACATGTTCGCTCGCCCAGATCTGGCCGTGCGGGTGCGGGTTTGAGGCCCCCATCAGCTCGCCCTTGTTCTCGAAGACCTGCACCCAGGCATAGGTGCGCCCGAGCTCCTCGGTCTGCTCGGCCCACGTGTCGATCACGGCGGCGATGGCTTCGGGCGCCAGCTCCGCCAGCGTCAGGTCGTGACGTGGCGAGAAGCATACGACCCGGCAGGTCCCCGGCTGCGCCTGCGACTGCAGCAGCGGATGACCGGCCTCAGGTTCGCGCGCGGCCTCGGGGAGGAGTGCGGGGAAGTCGTTGGTGAAGACGAAGGTGCCAGGATACGCGGGGTTGTGTTGGCCGCCAGCCCGCTCGTTACCCGGGCAGAGGTAGCAGGCCGGATCGTAGGCCGGCCGGGCGATCAACGCCGGGCGATCCACGCGTCCAAGCCATGGGCGGTCCAGCCGCTGAGGTGAGACCAAGACCCACTCACCGGTGAGTGGATTGAAGCGGCGGTGCGGGCCCTTTGCCAGGCCGGCCATGAGACGATCGGTCACGTGCGCCTCGCAGCGATCGGATCTCGGTGGAATCCTAGCCGTGCCCGGCGAGTCCGGCAAGACGCTGTTGGCGCCCCGACGGGCAGGTGCTCTTGTATCCCCTGACCCATCGTGTCAGGCGGGGGGGAGAACGCCAGACGATTGACCCCTGGCCGTTCAGCTCCGGACAGCGGGATGCTCACTGGGGCACAACGGGTGCGGGCATCCGTGGTGTCGAGTTGGGTTCCCGTACCTCCGCACGCACCTTCGCCTTACGCGCGGACGGTCCCCTCAGACCCTGTCACGCAGGACGCCGCCCTTCCCGTCAGCTTCAGATCAGTTCGATCCGGAGCAGGCGGCACAGATCCTCGAGCCGCTGGCGGTGATCGCCGTAGACCACGGCGTAATGCTGTGCCAGCGCCTTGTTGGCGAAATCCTCCACTCCGCCTTCCGGCAGGATCTCCATGGAGGGGAAGTGCGGCGCGGGCGGCGCCCAACCCAGTTCCTCCCACGGGCGCGGTTTGACCGCCTCCCCAGTCACGATGTGCATTCGGTAGGGATCGCCGCGGGGCGAGAGGCGCGCCAGCGTCACGCGCCCGCTCTTGACCTGCGCCGTGTTCACCAGGCCGCCGGACGAGCCTCCCCACGTGTGCCCGCGCACGCGCACTTTCCCGTCCTCAATGAATGAGGTCGGCACGAAGCCGCATACGCCTGCCAGGACCCGATCGGGGAAGTACTCGTAGACCTCCATGAAGGTCGTCGACTGGCCGGTGAGCAGGCCGAGCATGGTCTGCGTGATCATGCCGGGCACGTCGTTCTCGCACACGAAATGCGTCCGGTCGCCCAGCATCGACTGTGCCATGCAAGCCGTGCAGCCCATGTACTTGGTGACCCCGTACACGCACTTGGTCGACATGGCGAGGTAGCCGCGCTCGTCGATCTTGTCGCCCAGGGCCAGCGTCAGCCGGGCCACACGCTCCAGCATCGCATCGGGCACGGGCTGCTCGAAGGCCCACTCACGCTTCCACCCGGCCACCGTCCGCTCCACGCGGTCCATCGTCAGGTGCGACATGCCCTGCTCGATCTCCAGCATGTCGTAGGACTCGACCTCGACGCCGAGCTTGGTGCGCAGGTCCAGGCCGTCGAACATGAGCGAGTACAGCCCCATGTCGGCGTAGCCCATCATGCCCAGGCGGGCATGCGCCAGGGTGCGAACGGCGCGGGCGGCGGCGCAGAAATCCCCTACCCGGTCAAGGTGCATCGGCGAGTCGGGATAGTCATACAGGTACAGGAAGCGTGCTCCGAGGCTTGCCAACGTGTCGCGTGCCGCGGCCGTCCCCGCCTGCGCGGCGGGCGACACCAGGCGTCCATCGACGGTGTACCCGCCGCGGCCCCAGAGCAGGATCGGCAGGTGCAGGTAGTCGCGCAGCAGGCCGACGATGACGGGCGTCTCGGTCCAGGCGATCACGCAGGCGATCACGGCGTCGATGTTCTGCCCGGCGAACTGCGCCAGACCGCGCGGTACGTCATCCAAGCCAGTCAGCGGCTCTGCTTCGACCACGTCGATCCCCAGCCCGCGTACCGCCTCCGCCGCTTCGTGGGCGCGGCTGACGACGACGTCTCTTGGATAGCCGTAGAAACCGAACCCCGCGAAACCCACGCGCGTCCGATCGGCCATGTGTGCCTCCTGAACCTATAGGCTCCGCAAGGTCTCCCTGGGCCCTGACCCTCTGCTGCGCGCTCCGTCAACCCTGCCCGCGCACCCTCACCTGCGTTCCGGGCAAGTACCTGCCGGGTGCCAGCCCAGACTCCTTCCGGCATCCCTCGTCACTTGCTTAGCTTCTGCGTAATCTCCTCGAAAACCTGCAGGGTTCTTTCGACCTGCGCTTCCGTGATGACGAGAGGCGGCTTGATCTTGACCACGTTGCCCAGCTTGAGGTACTTGGACTCGCCGAAGATGACCTGGCGCTTCAGGGCCTCGTTCACAAAGGTGTGAGCCTCCTCGCGCGCCGGCTCCTTTGTCTTCTTGTCCTTCACCAGCTCGATCCCGATCATCAGCCCGGGCCCGCGCACATCCCCAATCAGCTCGTACTTGTCCTTCATGGCGTTCAGCGCCTGGGTGAACATGCGGCCAATGCGGCGGCTCCTCTCCAGCAGGTTCTCCTCCTCGATGACCTGGATCGAGGCCAGGGCGGCGGCCATCGACACCGGGAAGTGGGCGAAGGTGAAGGAGTGGTCCCCGGGCTCGAAGGACTTCAGGTCATCGCGTGCCAGGATGCCGAAGAGCGGGAAGCCCCCTCCCAGCCCCTTGCCGATGATCATGATGTCGGGCACGGTGTGATAGATGTTGGCCGCGAACCAGTCGCCCACCCGTCCGAAGCCCGTTTGGATCTCATCCCAGACGAGCAGCATCCCCAGCTCATCGCACAGCTTGCGAATGGCCGGGTAGTAGTCCGGCGGAAAGTCGATCATGCCGCCGCTTCCCTGCATGGGCTCCATCATCATGGCCACCGGGGGTTCACTGGCGTTCTTGAGGATGGCGGCCTTGGCGAAGGCGACACATTCCAGGCCACACCCCGGGTAGGAGAGGCCGAAGGGACAGCGGTAGCAGTAGGCCTGCGGCACGCGGATCACGGGCCCGCCCCACTCGGCGAAGCGGTTGTTGGGGTGCGGCCAGCTGATATTCAACGTCGCCAGCGTGCGGCCGTGGTAGCCGTCCCACAACGTCACGAACATGCTGCCGGGCCGGTTGCGCAGGGCTAGCTTCATCGCCCCTTCGTTGGCGTCAGACCCGGTCAACGAGTACGCCACCTTCTTGAGGCGCCCCGGGCCCAGCTCACTCAGCTTCTTGGCAAGCAGCAGTTTCGGGACGGTGTCGAAACTCGTGCGGATGTGAGTGAACTGCTGGATCTGCTCGGTCGCCGCGGCGACAACCTTGGGATGGCAGTGGCCCACGTTGACGCTCCACGCTTGGGAGGTGCAGTCGATGTACTCTTTCCCCTCCATGTCCCACAGCGAGGCGCCCAAGGCCTTCTTCACCACGATGGGAAGCCCCCTTCCCACCCCTCCCCCGAGGAGCGCGGCGCGCCCGGCGTCAAGATCGCCATCGGATGCGTTCTGTACCATAGCCTGATGCCCCTTTCCTCCACGATTGCGCCGGCAGACCGGGACCGTCTCGGTACCGCCCGGTGTCAACCACGCTAATCCCTCAGACCGAAACCACCTCGATCCCCAGTAGGTTGCCCAGGTCGTCGATGGGGCCTGCCAGGTGGCCGTAGGCCAGCGCCATGTGATGCGGAGCGCCGCCCATCAGCCAGGCGTCGCAGAACTCGACGATGGTGCCATTCCGGTAGCGGAAGAGCATCTGCGGCGCGACCACCGGGCGGGGCGTCATTTCCAGCGACTCCCCTTCCGCCACAATCAGACGCCACTCGCCATCTCCCAGCGGGATCAGCGACAGCAGAGTCACCGGGCCCGGACGGTAGGCGAATTCCAGCCCCGCCCCCCGGCCGTTCACGCCCTCGTAGTAGATGCTGGGCGCGAGGCGCACGCTCTTGGGGTCGGCGGCCAGCGACGGATTGCCGTGCCCGTCGTGGGACAGAATGATGGCGTCGTGGTCAAAGTCGATGACGTAGTTCTCGAGGAACGTGACCTCCCCCGCCAGTTCCTGCAGGATCATCATGGCCACCACGGTGGTCACGTCGGCCTCGGTGGCCACCGGAACGTGCTTGGCGCACAGGTAGCCGGTGCCGAAGCTGGGGATAATGCCCACCCGCGGGTCCGTCAGCCAGGCCTGGTCGAAGGTTGCCAGGGCGTCGAACCGGCCCTGTTCGGCGACCTCCTGCAAAGCCAGGGCGAGCCGCGCCGACCGATCCATCAGATCCGCCGGCATCGCCCGCGTGTCATGCCGGGACGCGAGCTCGCGGACGAACGCCTGGACCCGGGAGGCATCCATGCCCGCCGCAAGCTGGGCGACTTTCTCCGGCTCGATAGGCCAGACCACGGGGCCCAGACGATCCCGCAGGCTGAGGTAGTCGACCATCAGGTCGGTCATGCCCTCATACGGGTGGCCGATCATACCGATGCGCATGGCGTTCAGCCTGCGCGCCGTCCCGGCTGCCGCGGCGTACTGCCCGATGCGTTTCAACCCTTCGGGGTCACCGATATGGCTGGTCAGGAGCTCGAAGTCCCGTCCGCTGCGGATCAGCGCGCTGGTGAGCTCGGGCAGTCCGGCCATGCCCGAGTTCTCCATGATCAGGTCAAAGTCCGCCTCCTCCGGCAGCCTGCGGATCTGCTGCGTATTCCACACCAGCAGGGGCGCCTCGGTCCGGAGCAACGTGCGCATGGGGATGATGCCCTTCTGGTACGCCAGTTCGAGGGCCACGATCAGATCCACCCCGGCCGCCTGGAAGACCGCGGTCGCCCGGTCGGCGTCGGCCTCGTACTCGACGAACCCCGGGTTGACCACCTCGCCGTACGGGGCCAGGAGGGCGGCGATCCGTGCCGTGGCGTCGTGCATCTTCGGGCGCATATGCCCGGTCTTGTTGTACTCATCCTCCAGCAGCGCCGTGACCAGAAGCCCGATAGTCGGTTTCGTTGCCATAGCCTCCTCCTCAGCGGACGAGAATCGCCGGCCGCTCCACCTCAAGGCCGTCCACGGAGATGCGCAAGGTTGGCCAGTCCCTCGTCGAGGTCAGGAACTCCAACCCGCGGGTATGCACCAGGACGGTGTCCTCCGACTTGACGCCCGCGATCGACGGATTCCAGGCAAACGCCTGCTCCGCCAGCACGACTTCCTGGCAGGCGGGGGTGCCCTCGTAGTCGCGCGACTCATACCCAGCCGCGCCGCCCTGATTGTGCCGCCTCCACTCCTCGGGGAAGCCGACTTCCTGGTAGGCCAGGGCGCCCCGGGCAAAGACCTCCGAGACAAGGGCCCCCACCCGAGTGGCGACGTTGAACGTCGCATCCACAACTGCACACGCTTCCTGCTTGAGCCTCAGCTCCTTGCTAGGCCGGCCGAAATGGACGAGGCGCGTCGCCGAGGCCACCAGACCCCAGCGCCGTCCGCAGATGACCAGCATGGCATAGCTTTCCAGGGCGCGGGTTGTGGGAATCGGGTGGCGGTAGCGGAAGACCCGATCGTCGGCGCCGACCAGCAAGAGCGTGGGGGTCACGGATTGCTTCATGGCCTCGGCCGCGAGTCGTCCAGCGATCTCCATCTCGCTCATGCCTGGCCGGACCTGGCGGGCCGCCCGCTCAAGAGCCGATGCCGTGGCCAACCCAAGGATCCGGTACCGCTCAACTTCCTGCGGCAGCAGCTGGAAGTGTAGCCGGGAGATCTCGGCGGAGAGATCCTGGGAACTGGGCAGGGGCCAATCGGCGGCCCAGGTCCTGCCGCGCACGAGCGTGCCGAACTCCGGCCATCCATCGTGCCAGGGTGAGACGTGGAAGGCGTACCCCTGGTACTCCAGCCGGTCCTCGTCGCGCAGGCGCGGGTGCTCAATGCTGTTGCACACGACGTACGATCGTTCGGGCGTGATCAGCAGCCCCGCTTCGGCCCGATCCGAGGAGAGCATGACTACCGGCTCCAGCCCGCCGGTCAGCCAGGCGAAGTTGGAGACTCGCGAGAGGTAGACCGCCTCCAACCCGCGGTTCGCCATCCAGTCCAAGAGGCGGCGGCGCTTGGCAGCGATCTCGTCCATCAGCGTCTGATGCATCTGTTTGACCGAATCGCGGACACAGTCTGCATGGGGTCGGACACGGAGATGCTGAAGGCGCCGCCCAGGAAGGCGGCCTTGGTCAATCCCATCTTCAGGGAAATCCGGCCGGTGTCCTTCAGCATCGCAGGGCTCGGGATCATGACCATCATCGTCGCCAAGCGCACCAGAGAACGCTGTATTCGGGCCGCCGCGCAGCGACACCGATTCTGAGCCGAAGCGGAGTCTAGGCCGTGCCCTGGCGCGGTGCAACATCCACCCGCCCGACAAGCGCTCCCGGGACCCGCCGCCGACACGCCGCGCAGCCGTCCAGCTATGGCCCGCGTGCATGCGTTGTCGGGTTGCCGCTACGCGATCCCCGTCGCTCGGTCCGGCCTGTCTGAGCGTCAGCTGAGGCCGAACTTGGCCGCCACCTTGTCCGGCGCCCCCTCCGCCTTGACTACCTCCTTGAGGGCGTCCAGGAATCGATCGGGTTCCTTGGCCTGCAGGACGTTCCGCCCGAACACAACGCCTCGGGCGCCCGAGCTTATGGCCGCGGCGGCCAGTCTCAGGGCGTCAATCTCGCGCGGCGTCTTCTTCGCGCCCAGGGCCAGGACCGGGATGGGCGTCGAGTCGACGACGCTCCGGAATCCGGGGCCTGTGTAGAAAGTCTTGATGACGTCGGCTCCCAACTCGGCGATCATGCGGCAGCCGACGAGGACTCGCTCCTGCAGGTCTTCCGGCCGGGCATCATCGCCTCCGGTCGGGAAGACCTCTCCGATCAGCGGGATACCCAAGCCCCGCTTCTCCGCCACGTACTGAGAGAAGACCTCCACATTGCCGGCATCTTCGGATTCGTCCGGGTTCTGCAGCGTGAGGCTAGCCAGGACAAGGTCGGCCCCGAGGCCGACGGCATCGGTCACCGACGTCATGACCACGCTGTGAGAGTGCTTGTAGTTCCACCCCGAGACGTAGTTGGTGGCCCAGTTGAGACGAAGGAGCATGGCCGGCGCGCCGCGCACAGCGAACACTTCGCGACAGGCTTCGGCCATACCCGCCGTCAGGAGGATGGCATCGGCCCCTCCCAAGTGCGTGACCGCGGACCTAAGATCGAGCATGCCTGGGAGCGGCCCCATGTACAGGCCGTGATCGATGGCGACGACGACGGCATTCTTGCCTTCCGAGAAGAGCCTTCGCAGGCGGACAGTCTCACCGGTCATGGGCATGGGGACGCTCCTTAGGGAATTGCACGTCAGAGGCTTATGGGCCGGCCCGCCGGCGCGCTGGGCACCGAACGGTTCAGCTCGACCCCATCGTAGGCCACGTCTGCACGATTGTCAACCGATTCCTGCCTGGTTCTTGCATGACTATGTTTGGTATTTCTCCGGAATAGGTCGAATACGGACATACGGATTTGATGAACTGGGCAATGCATCCCTGATTTGTGCGTGGGCGTCAGGAAGGCGCTTCCATCCCTTGAGCCAACAGCGTTCAAGTGGTCACACTCGCAAGACCCGGTGCCTCACCGCTGCCCAGCGATCTAAGTCGGACGACCTTATGTCAATGTTATTGCGTTCGATTCGTGCATGGATGCGTTTCGATTGACGCTGACTATGTTCTGATATACGATGGTGGGCGATGGACCCCAGCGAACCCCGCTCGGCCTCTGCCCGCAGGACAAGCATTGCCCGCTCATTGGCCGACGGCCGCCACGTCCGGGTGGCCGAGTTAGTCGAGGAGTTCGGCGTAACGGATACCTCCATCCGGCGGGATCTGGCCATCCTCGAGGCCGAGGGTCTTCTCCGGCGGGTGCACGGCGGCGCGGTCGGCCTGCAGGACGACGCCCGAGGCCGGCGCTACGGCGAGAAGCTGCAGCATCACCTGGCCGAGAAAGGCCGCATCGGCGCCGCGGCGGCCGAGCAGGTGCGGCCCGGCGAGATCGTCATCCTGAACTCGGGCACGACCACCCTGCAGGTTGCCGCCAGCGCCCCCACCCACCTGCGCAAGGCTTCGGCCATCACCCTGGTCACAAACTCGCTGCCGATCGCCGAGCAGGTGCGCTCATGGGCAGCGCCCAACTTGATCATGCTTGGCGGACTATACCTGGCCGATGAACAGGCCACCGTCGGGCCGCAGGCACTGGAGCAACTGCGCAACATCTCGGCCGATTGGGTCTTCTTGGGCGCAGACGGGATCACGCTCGAGGATGGTCTGACCTCGGGGCACGTGCTCATGGCCGATGTGGATCGGCTGATGGCGGAGCGAGCTCGCCGGGTCGTGGTGACCGTCGACAGCAGCAAAGTCGGACACAGCGGCCTGGTGCATGTCCTCGACCTCGGCCGGATCCACATGCTCATCACCGATGCGGCAGCCGACGCCGAACTCCTCGAGTCCATTCGCCACAAGGGGGTGGAGGTTGTCCTCGCATGAAGGCGCCCGGCTCCGGCACCGAAGGGGAGATGCTCCTGGGGATCGACCTGGGAACCTCCACGGTCAAGGCCGCGCTGTTCACGCCGGAGGGAGATCTCGTAGGGCTCGAATCCGAGGAGTACCTGCTCCTGGGCCAGAGCGACTGGGCAGAGGCCGATCCCCAGCTCTACTGGGACCCGGTGGTCCATTCCATTCGCCGGCTTGTTGCATCGATCGGGCGTCCGGAGCGGATCGTGGCGGTCTCGACCTCAACCTTCGGGGAATCGATCTTCCCGCTCCACGCGGATGGCTCCCCCGTCCGGCCATCGATCTCCTGGATGGACATGCGCTCCGGGGAGGAGGCGGCCTTCCTGGCGCGGGAGATCGGCGTCCGGCGGCTGCAGGAGATCTCAGGCCAGGCCGACATCAACGCCACCTGGCCGGCAACGAAATTCCTGTGGATGGCCCGGCATGAGCCCGAGGCCTTCGCCCGGACGGCCAAGTTCCTCCTTCCCGATGACTACCTGCTCTTCCGTCTCAGCGGGGTTCAGGTCGCCGAGCACAGCATGTGGGGATCGTCGCTGGTTTTTGACATCCGCACCAGGCAATGGGCCGAGCCGGTCCTCGAGCTCCTTGGCATCCAGACCAGCCGACTTCCTGTGCCAACGCCGACCGGGACGCTCATCGGTACAATCAGTGACTCCACGGCACGAGCCACGGGCCTCAGCCCCAGGACGAAGGTCGTCGCCGGCGCCATGGATCAGATGTGCGCCGCCGTCGGGGCGGGCAATATCCGCCCGGGGATTCTCACCGAGAGCACCGGCACCGTGATCGCCCTACTGGCCACGATCGAGACGCCAATCTTCGACGCCAACACCAAGATCCCCTGTCACCTGCACGCCGTCCCCGGGACGTATTGCCTGCTCCCTTGGAGCCCCACGGGCGGGATGGTCTTGAAGTGGTTCAAGGACCGCTTCGGCGAGAAGGAAGTCGAGGAGGCGGCCGCCAAGGGCGCGGATCCGTACGATCTGCTGTGCGACCAGGCGGCGGGGGTACCGCCTGCCTGCGATGGTCTGACCCTGCTGCCCTTCTTCGAGGGAGCCGGATTCCCGGAATTCCTGCCCAACGCCCGCGGCGTGCTCTTTGGGCTGACACTGCGGCACGGAAAGGCTCACATCATCCGGGCCATCCTCGAGTCGATCGCCTACATGGTGCGAGCTGACGTCGAGGCCTTGCGGCGGGTGGGCGTGACGCCGGACGAGATCCGCGTGCTTGGTGGAGGGGCCAAGAGCCGATTGTGGTGCCAGATCAAGGCCGACGTGCTGGGCCTGCCGGTCGTGATCCCCGAGGTGACCGAGGCCGCTGCCCTGGGCGCCGCCATCATCGCCTCGGTCGGGGCGGGGATCCATCCCGACTTCCCGGCGGCAGTGGCGGCCATGACCAGGCCGGGCTCGAAGCTGGCGCCCCAGGCGGAGAACGCCCTCGCTTATGCGGAGGGGTTCGGCACCTACCAGCGTCTCTTCGAGAGGGTGCGGGACCTTTTCTGACTGGGTTGCGAGGAGGCTGCGAACCGGGCCATTGTGAATCCCCAGCCCTGAGTCCTGGCGACCTCGCACAGGGCCTCAGACGGGAGTCCACTGCCTGGCTTCTTCCCGCAGCTTTCGGACGGGCGCACGCCGGCCCGGATTCAGGCCGGAGGGTGAGCGAGGAGGACATTGGTCATGACCATCGGCGCATTCGCCCTGTACGGCAAGGAGGACCTGCGGCGCCTCGAGTTGGAAACGCCGGCGCTGGAAGCCGGAGGCGTCCTGCTGCGCGTCAACTACTGCGGCATCTGCGGCTCGGACCTGCGCATGTTCTACGACGGCCCCTCCCCCCGCTACAATCTGCCGATCGTTCCGGGTCATGAGTTCACGGGTACCGTGGTGGAAGCCGGGGCGAAGGTCCGGGACTTCAAGCCCGGGGACGTTGTCACCGTGGCGCCGCTCATCCCGTGCATGAACTGCCGCCCCTGCGGCCACGGTCAGGACAACCTGTGCGAGCGGGGGCTGGTGATCGGCACGCACATCGCCGGCGCCATGGCCGACCACTTCTATGTTCCCGAGCAGATGGTCAGTGCCGGGGGTTTGGCCAAGGTGCCCAAAGGCGTGGACGCGCAGGCGGCCGCCATGACCGAGGTCTTTGCCTGCTGCCTGCACGGCCTGCGGCAGACCGAGTTCGAAGCCGGCTATCAGGTGCTGATCATCGGGGAGGGTCCGATCGGCATGGCGCACCTGCAGCTCCTGCGATTGATGGGCGCCGGCCGGATCGTGGTAACCGGGCTGCTCCCGAATCGCCTGCGCTTGGCCGAGGAATTCGGCGCCGACGTCGCCCTGGACGTGGGCAAGCACGACCTGAAGCAGCACGCCAACGAGACACATTTCCAACCCGATCTGGCGATCGTCGCCACGGCCTCCATGCCAGCTACCGAGACGGCGCTCGAGCTGGTCCGCCCCGGCGGCAGCCTGCTGATGTTCAGCGGCTATCCCCACGGCACCCAGATGGCGCTCGACGCCTACCGTTTCCACTACGCGGAAAAGCACATCCACGGCTCAATCGACTGCAACATCCGCGACTTCCACAATGCGGCCGAGCTCCTGCCGCGGCTCAAGATCAAGCCCATGATCACGCACACGTTCCCGTTGGAGGAGACGCCGCAGGCGTTCCGGGCCGCCCGCGGGAAGGATGCCATCAAGACGATAATCGCGCCCTGAGGTCCGCGAGCGCCGGCGGCGCGACGTGATCGCCGGGCGCTCTCCGGAGGCTGCAGGTGGACCGAGAGACATCCCTGCGTCTGGCAATGGAAAGTCTGACGTCCCAGGCCGATGCGCTGCTGGCGCTGAGCGAAGAGCTGGGGGAAAGCCTGTGGGGCGCGGCCGGGCTGGTCGCAGGCTGCCCGGGGATTGTCTGGACGACGGCGGTCGGCACCTCATCCGCCGTGGCGCTGCGCCTGGCCCACATCCTGACCGACTGCGGCGTGCGCTCAATGTTCCTTTCGCCCGATCTGGGGCTGCATGGACACTCCGGCGCTATGGCCTCCGGCGAGGTCCTGATCGCCATCTCGCGCGGCGGCCTGAGCGAGGAGGTCAACCTGCTCACTGGCATTGCCCGCGCCCGTGGCGTCAAGACCCTCGCCCTGCTTCACGACACCGACTCGCCGCTGGCGAGGCTCTGCGACTTGGTGATTCCGGTGCGAACGCCCGCGGAGCTTGAACTGGGCGGATACTGCGCCACGACAAGCTCGCTGGCCGCCTGCGCCGTGGGAGACGCGCTGTGCGCCGTCGTCCTCCAGATCACTGGCTACACGCCGACGTAGCTGGGACAAACCCATCCGGGCGGCGCCGTGGGGCGCACCCTCGCCTCACCTTCCGAAAAGGATGATGGTACGTCGACGTAGACCTGTTCTAGAAAGACTGTACCGCCGTACATGCGGGGGCCGCACCCAGGTGAACACGCGGCACCAGAGAACCGGGAGGCCCGAGGCGGTGACCGCAGGAGGGTCCGGCTCGACCAGCAAGGTCCAGAACGATGCGTCGGGGATGACCCGGGCAACGGACGTAATGGGCACAAGGCCAGTGATGCGCCAAGTTGCCTCCATGATATCCGGAAACACCCCGTCGATGCGAGCGTGCCTCGATGTTCGAGCGCGCCACAACGCCTGGGCCTCCGACTTGCGTCCACAACCTGCCGGGACTATAAATCCTCCCGCCCATGCTGCGGGCCGAGGGTCCGTTCCTGCATGGGTGCTTTTGGCGATTGGGGGACGAGCGAACCGGGGGCCGGGCTGCGCTCGATCTCCACGGATCAAGCACCCGCCCCGGGGGGCCGGTTGCCCGCATTGCACATCGGACCGGGCCAATCGTTGCGGGCTGCCGGTAGCCAAGCCGGCCACCGGCCGCACCTCACCATCGGGCACGGCAGCCTCCCTGGGGAAGCACATACCATGTTGCGTTCGCCCAGCGTTGGCCCGAATGGCCAAGACCCCGCGCCGGACCCAAGCCGGCGAACGGTGCATCGAAGCCACCGACGGATATCACCGAGCAAAGGCGACGTCGCCTTGAAAGGAGTCGATAGGAGGGACACAGGCACCCAATCCAGGCAGGAATGGCCACCGGGGAGGAAGGGGGAGGTGGACCATCGAATCCGATCCAGTAGAGAAAGGGAGGAGGGAATGAAGACCACGATCCGCTCGCTGATCGCCGCGCTGTTTGTTGTCTCGACCCTGCTGTTGGCGGCAGGCTGCGCCAAGGCCCCTGCGGCCGCTCCGCAGAAGCTGACCGTCTGGATGAACGGACGCGACAGCTTCATCGGGCCTAATGAGCAGCAACTGCCCCAGGACCAGTGGTACATCTCGCAAGCCATCAAACGGTTCGAAGACGCCAATCCCGGGGTCACGGTCGAACTCGTCGTCCAGGCGGATGCCTACGCCGCGCACCAGATGTTCCGCACGGCGGCGCTGGCAGGCAACGCCCCCGACATCGCCAACCTGTGGGCTGGGCAGTTCATCTTCGCTCTCCAGGATGCCATCACGCCAATCACCGACAAGATCCCGCCAGCAGACAAGGATGGCCTGCTCGGCTGGGACACGGACACAGTCGGCTTCAAGGATGGCAATCCGATCCTTGGCTATCCGACCCCGGACAACCAGCTGTGCTTCTTCCTGTACAACAAGAAGATCGTCCAGCAAGTCGGCCTGGATTTCGAAGCCAATCCGCCGAGGACCATGGATGACTTCTACGCCGCCATGGAGAAGATCAAGAACGCCGGCTATATCCCGATGGCAGCGGATGAAGCGGTCGACGGCTACGCCTACTACTTCTTCCAGATCGCGGCCTACTGGTGGGTGCAGCAGAACGGCTTCGATCCGATCCTGGCCGAAGACCGCGGCGAGGCGAACTTCGCCGATGACCAGGCGCTCCTGACGGCCCTGGACGCCTACCACCAGATCTGGGCCAACGGCTACATGAATCAGGACGCGGCCACGTCCAGCGATTCGTGGAACAAGTTCCTCCAAGGGCAGGTCGTCATGGTGCCCCGGGTGAGCTCGTTCGTCAAGGACGCTCAGGACGCCCTGGGCGTGGAGAATGTCGGCGTGATCATCCCGCCGGACATCTCCGCTACGGCCGTGATCAAGAACGGCACGATCGGCGGCCCTGGCCAGGTCATGGTCGTCTCCACCAGCTCCAAGAACGTCGATCTGGCTGTAAAGTTCATGTCCTTCTTGAACTCGAAGGACGAAGTCCTGAAGCTGGCTCAGTTCCAGATCAAGGTCCCCATCCGGAAGGATGTCACCGGGGCAGACCTGGGTGCCGAGCCGGGCTCCGTCCTGGCGAAGCTGATCGGATGGAGCCAGAACTACGTCTTCTGGGTCGACAACTCCCTCTCGGGGCCCGTGGTGAATGATTTCAACAAGCTGCTGCCGCTGGTCCTGACTGGCAAGATGACACCGCTGGAGCTGGCTCAGCAACTGGACAAGGACAAGGGAACGCAGTAGGTTTCGCTCGGCTGGTCATTGACCGAGCGTGACAAGGGAAGCCACTTGCGGGGGCTGCCTGTCGGGTGGCCCCCGCAAGTGAACCCATGGGCTATCGTTCGGCCCGTAGCGACGATCCGCCAGCGCGCATCCCAAGCCGGCGTCCGCCCCACGTTACCCAAGGCCCCGGCGCAGGGAGGTCCCCAGAGCCATGGATCGGATTGAATGACAGGCATTGAGGGCAAGCGCAGGCGGGGGATCAGGCTTTCCGAAGGGACCCTATCGATCCTTCCGGTAGTTGTTGTCCTGATCTTCATGCGCTTCTACCCCATGCTGGCGGCGGTCTACCGGAGCTTCACCAACTGGGACGGGCTGTACCGAAGCGATTGGATTGGCCTGACCAACTACGTACAGATCTTCACCAACAGCCCCTTCTGGAAGCTACTGCGGAACAGCCTCGTCCTGCTCACAACCGTGCCCCTCCAATTGATGATCGGCCTGTTCGTCGCTGTGCTGCTGTATGAGGAGGTCAAAGGCTCGCAAGTCTTCCGGACAATCATCTACCTTCCCCAGATCATCTCCGCCGTGACCATCGGATACTTGTTCCGAGTTGCCTTCAGTCTTGATGGTCCGGTGAACCTTGTGCTGCGCAAGATCGGGCTGGCGCTCCTGGCGAATGAATGGCTGGGCAACACTGCCACAGCGTTGGGTGTGCTGGTGTTCTGCCTGACCTGGTTCTCGATCGGCTGGCAAGCGATTGTCATCCTGGGCGGGATGTCGAAGATCTCCCCGGAGGTCTTCGAAGCTGCCAAGATGGACGGCGCCAACTACTGGCAGCGGACCTTCTACGTTGTCATCCCGATGATCTCGAGGACCATCGAGTACGCGGTGATCATGTCGATGGTCTGGACTCTGACCAGCGTCTTCGCCTTCATCTTCTCGATCACGGCCGGAGGGCCCGGCTATGAGACCTCGACCCTCGACTACATGATCTATCACAAGTTCTACCAGGCGGGCGCGCCCTACGGTTCCGCCTCGGCCTTCGCCGTGATTCTGCTGATCATCATCCTCGCCTTCACCATCGTTGAGATGCGGGTCGCCAACAAGGCCAGCGAGTGGGAATGAGCGGGTCCAGATGCTAGCCAAGATCAATCAGAAGCTGTCCGGGGCGCTGGTCTTCCTGCTCCTGCTGGGGCTGTCGATCTCCAATCTGTATCCGTTCTTCTTCATGCTGTTGAACTCCATCAAGTCCAGGACGGAGTACTTCATCAGCCCGTTCAGCGTACGGGGCCTGCAACTGACGTGGGACAACTACCGGACCATGATCAGCCAGTTCCGGATCCTGGATCTCTTCCGCAACTCGTTCGTCATTTCCTTCTTCACCATCTTGTTGCTGCTGTGCCTCGGGATCGTTTCCAGCTATGCCTTCGCCAAGCTGCGCTTCAAGGGCAAGGACGTCATCTACCTGCTGATCATCTCCACCATGTTCATCCCGGTCCAGGCGACGATCATCCCGCTCTACGTCCTCTTCTCACGACTCGGGCTGGTCAACACCAGCTGGTCGGTGATCTTCGTCTACGTGGGCATGTTCATCCCCGAGGTGATCCTGCTCATGACCTCCGGCTTCCGCGGCATCCCAGATGAGATGATCGAGGCCGCCAAGCTGGACGGCGCCGGCTACTTCGATATCCTGCGCTACGTGATCGTTCCCATGGGCCTACCGGCCATCATCCTGTGCGTCATCTTCTACTTCATCGTTACCTGGAACGACCTATTCACCCCCATGATCATGCTCCAGAGCATGGACCGGCGGACGGTCATGGTCGCGCTGGCCGCGCTCCTGTCCCGCTACTCCGGCGATCCCACCTTCCAATTCGCCGGTCTCGTTCTCGCCTCCATTCCCGCCATCCTGGTGTATGCGATCTTCCAGCGCTATATCGTCAAAGGCATCAGCCTGGGAGCCACGAAGTAGTCTTGCCAGGCGACCGCCCCCGGGCTCTCCGCACCTGCAAACGGCAGGTTCCCATGCCGCGGGGAAGCCGCGATAAAGGTCAGGAAGATGAGACCGCCACCAAACGGGCGTCGCCTATCGGGAGCGCTCCGCCAAAGGGAGGACGCCATGGCAAAGACGCAAGGCCCCACGCCTGCGGAGAGCAGCGACGGCAAGGCAGTTCCCCTCCCCAGGGTCACGGCCGGCTTCATCGGCTTCGGGGAGGTGAACAGCCCGCGGGATTTGATTGAGCGGAAGCTCATGCGGGCGCGTCAGGCCCTGGATGAACTGGGGCTGGATCTGGTGACCACGGATCCGGTCAGCGATGATCCGGCGGGTCGGGATGAAGCGCGTGCCCGCGAGGATCTTGCCCGGGGCGACTTCGACTTGCTGATCGTATGCCTGGCCGGTTGGATCCCGTCTCACACCGTGATCGATGTCATCAGCCCCTTTGCCCACAAGCCGATGGTGCTCTGGGGCCTGACCGGGTACTACGAGGACGGGCGGCTCGTGACCACCGCCGATCAGGCGGCCGCGACGGCGCTGCGCGATCCGATGGAGGCGATGGGCTTCAAGTTCAAGTACATCTACGACACCCCCGACGAGCCCTACAGCAGCGCACGTGATGTGCTCGCCTTTGCGGAGGTCGCCCGAGCGGCTTCGCTGCTTCGTCGCTCCCGTGTCGGCATGATGGGCTATCGCGACATGCGCCTGTACGGCACCCAGGTGGACGGCGTCTCTCTGCGCCGGGTGGTCGGCACAGAGGTCGATGTGTTCGAGATGCTGGAGGTGGTCCAGCGGATGGCGCTGAAGGATGCTGAAGAGGTGGGGACGGTCAGGGAGCGCCTCCTGTCCGAGTGGGAGTTCGAAGGCAAGACCGACCTGGCCGTCTTTGACCAACCCATCCGCATGTTCCTGGCCATCCAGGATCTGGTCCGGGAACGGGGCTACCAGGCGGTCTCCCTGATCGATGTCGACGGGGTCAAGAAGCTGCTCCAGTTCACCCCGGGGCTTGTCATGGGATTGCTGATGGACCACGCCAACGTGGCCGCCATCCCGGAGAACGACGGTCTCGGTGCGGTCACACAGCTGATCGTGCGATACCTGACCGGGCAGGCTGCGCCGTACTTCGAGTTCTATGAGTTCCTGAAGGACCGCGTCCTCGTCGGTGTGCCTGATTTCATCCCTGCGGCGGTCGCAGAGGGGAAGGTGCGGGCGCGCTTTGCCCAATTCGGCCTGCTCAGCTCGGGCGTGCTCAACGTATCGAAGGTCAGGACCGGGAGGGTTACACTGTGCCGCCTGGCCAGCCGGGGCGACCACTACCGGATGCACATCGCCACCGGCGAGGCCGTGACGCCTCGACGCTGGGAAGAAGCCGGCTGGGATCAACCCGCGCCGCAATTGCCGGGGCTGGAAGTCATCCTGGATGATCCCATCCCCGAGTTCGCGCGCAAGGTGCTCTCCCAGCACTACATCGTCGCCTACGGTGACCAACGCAGCCGGCTTGTCGACTTGTGCCGGCTGCTCGGGGTGGATGTGATCTGATGGATGGCTACCGGGATCGGTGCGCCTTCGCCGGTGCCCTTGGACGGGGTCGTTGCCTGGACGGGCTCCGGTGCCTGATCGGCCTGACGAGATGCCCTCGCAGACTCTGAGCGTACCCTACGGGCAATCGGCGATGGAGTTCACGTTGCCCGCGTCCATGCGGGCGACGGTTGCCGCCTCCAAGCCGGCTCCTCCGGTACCCGACGCGCCTGCGGCCGTAGAAGCGGCCCTCCGCCATCCCATTGGCACGCCACCGCTGCGCCAACTCGCCCGGCCCGGCGATCGGGTGTGTATCGTCTTCACCGATGCCACGCGGGCCAGCCCTGACCATGTGCTCGTTCCGGCGATGCTCGGCGAGCTTGAGCGCGCCGGCGTGCGTCCCGAGGACATCACGCTGCTGTGCGGCACCGGCATGCATCGCCCATCCACTCCCGCGGAACGGATCGCCAAGCTGGGGGCGGACGTCGCCGCGCGCTACCGGGTGCTCGACAACCGAGCTCAGGATCCGCAGGCGATCGTCAATCTCGGGCTCACATCCGCCGGCGTGCCAGTGTCTATCCACCGGAGCGTGGTCGAGGCCGATCTGGTCTTGGCCACGGGGATCGTCGAACCTCACCAATACGCCGGCTACTCGGGGGGCTGCAAGACCCTGGCGGTCGGCGCGGCTGGGGAAGCCCTGATCGCCCACACGCATGGCCCGGCATTCGTCGACCATGCCGGTACGCGGCTCGGTGTGATCGACGGCAATCCGTTTCAGGATGCGATCACGGAAGCCGCTCGCCGCGCCGGACTGCGTTTCATCCTGAACGTCGTCCTGGACGATGCCCGGCGCCTCCTGCGCGTGGCGGCGGGCGAGCCGATGGCGGCTTTCTCAGATCTGGTGGGCTTCGCCCGTTCGGTGTACGAGGTGCCGATCCCCCATCGATACGACATCGCCATCGGCGGCGCGGGCTACCCCAAGGACTCGAACCTGTATCAGGCCACACGGGCTGCGTCCTACCTGTTCTTCGCCCCCACCCCGGTCGTCCGGCCCGGGGGATACATCATCATACCGGCACGCTGTGAAGAAGGGGCGGGCGCGGGCGTCGCCGAAGAGCGCTACCTGAGGGCGATGCGCGATGCGCCGGACATTGCGTTCATCCTGGAGGATGCCCGCATCAACGGCTACCCGCCGGGCCAGCAGCGGGCCTTCGTGATGGCCAAGGTGCTTGAGCAGGCTCGCGTGATCATCGTAGCCAGCGAGTGCCCGGACCTGGTGGCGGCCTGCAAGATGATCCCGGCGCCGACGGTCGAGGCGGCGCTGGCGAGAGCTGCGGCCGATCTTGGCCCCGGCAGCCAGGTCCTCGTCGTCCCGCACGCGCTGCAGACCCTACCCGTCGTGACGGCGACGGGCGCTTCCATCGCGTCCGGCACGAGCGCGTAGGGCCATCCAGGAGCGCCGCGGCTCCCCGCCGTTTCGGAAGCAGGCCTTGGGCTCAAGCGCAGCTATCTGGAACCGCCACATCTGGGGGCCAGGGCCGGCACCTGGGCACTTGGCGCGGCACTTGGGAGTTATGTGCGGCACACGGCGCGGCACTCGGCGCGGCCTAAGTGCCGTAGCACGGATATTCGGTGATGTATTCACGCGGCCTTGGCCAGCCGGCCGGAGCCTCGTATCGCCAGGCGTTCGAGGAGCTTGGTGAGGTCGGCCCGGGTGAACTTCCATTCGAACGGTTGAGCCAGGACCTCGTAGCGGACCTGGAAGACGAGGATCCTGGCGGCGAGCTCCTCGAGCGAGGCGGCATCGGCCGGCGAGAGGACCTTGCGCTCGAGGATGCTGAAGTAGATCTCGACTTGGTTGAGCCAACTGGCGTGGACCGGGAGATGGACGGGCACGAGGTGCGGGTACACCTCCACGAGACGTCGGACGGCGGCCTTGCCCCGATGCGAGCTGCCGTTGTCGAGGACCCAGAAGACGCGCCGCGCCGAGCGGTACGGCTCGGCGGTCATGACCTGGTCGACGAGCCGGCCGAACGGCTCGATGCCGGTCTTGGGCTCACAGCGGCCGAAGAGCTTGGCCCGGTGGACGTCCCAGGCGGCGAGATACTGAAGTGCCCCGCCGCGCTCGTACTCGTGCTCGACGAGCATCGGGTGGCGCGCGGTCGCGGCGATCGTCCGATGGCAGCGGATTCGCGCCTGGATGCTCGTCTTCTCGTCGGCGCTGATCACGAACTCGTCGCTCTTGAGCGGGTGACCGTCCCACTCGCCGGCGTAGAGGTCGAGGACGCGCGCCGCCTTCGGCTCGAAGTCGGGATCGCGCGGGAAGATCCAGCTGCGGTGGGTCCATGGCTTGATCGCGTCCTCGTCGAGCCAGCGCCAGATCGTCGTGTCCGAGATCGACGCGACGAGACCGCGGCGGATCACCTCGGCCCGAATGTCGGGGACGTGGAGCCGCGAGAGGGGCAGGCCAAGGCGGGCCGGCAGCTCACAGGCAATCGCCTTCACGGCGACGACGAGCTCTGGGGGGAAAACCCGGCCGGCGGCCGGTCCGGGAGCGCTCCGCCAGGCCCGCCAGGCCCTCCTCGAAGAAGCGCTTTCGCCACTTCGAGACGATCTGGACCGGCAGGTCGAGCCGGCGGGCGATCTCGGTGTTCTCCTGGCGGTCGGCGGCCAAGAGCACGATCCGAGCCCGGACGACATCACGATACGGTGCCGAATAGCGACGGCTCGTGGACTCCAGGGCAGCTCGCTCAGCAGGCGACAGCTCGATGATGAATGGGCTCTGCCTCGGCACGTGCTCCTCCCGCGGCAGACGAGAGGAGTATACTCCTGCGGCAGGCGGGATACATCATCGTATATGTGTGGGAGAGTACTAAGGAACTCCTTGGCCCGGCAATCCCTCGACCCCAAGATGCCCCTTGGGGGGCGAAGGGAACCGCCCTGCCTCCTCCCGGAGGGATCCGATTCACCTCCTTTCAAGTCGTCGACGGAGACTTGAAGAGCTACGAGCTCCTCTAGCGTTTGGCATATGCCTGCTCAAAGCGGGCGAGTATTTCAGGGTTATCCAGCGCGCTTGAGAACTTCCTAAGCCACGAACGGACATACCGGACGTCGAGGCGCCCGCGCTGGCGGTAGATCACACCTTCAAGATCGGCCAGGTCCTGGGGCCGCGGAGAGATTGCCTTGTGAATGACAAGATCCTCTGCGGAGCAGAGGCGGATGAGTCTTCCGGGTTCTATCTCTACGGGGTGGCTTCGTCGAAAGAGCGATTCCTCATAACCATGGAGGGCTAGCGCAACATCTACGGGCACACCCTCCACGGTGAGCAAGAGCATTCGGTGCTGGCGGGCGAACCGGTACGGGTCAGGGACGCGTGATCCGAATGCCTGTGTGGTTGCGGTGACAAGCTCTCGCAGGTTGAGGCGGTCCTCCACCGTCAGATCAAGATCGTGTGTGAAGCGCGGTTCGCCCCAGAACTGCAGCGCAATTCCCCCAATGACCGCGTAGTTCAGTTTCAGGTTCTCGAAGAAGAAATCATGCATGGCGAGGGCAGCCCGAATCTGGCGATTCATCCCGGGCCTTCCTTGCCCGCCAGAATTCTCATGGCCTTGCGCACGACCAGCCGATGATCGATCCTGGAGTGGAACACGGGTGCCGGAGGACCTTGAAGGGGAGCCAGCTGATAGTACGTGTCACAGAGCTCGTCGAAGATTCGGCGAGAATCCTCGGGCGTCATGCGTTGCAGCCGGAGGCGTCTCTCAACGCGCTGCACCGCCCCGGCCGTTGCATACCCTGCCAGGGTCCGCGCGACTTGGCGGTCCCGATCTCCGGGTAGCCCGGCCTCGATCGTGGCCGCAAATCGTATGTCCAGCGTCCCGGCGACCTCGAGGACTCGGTGCAGGCTGGCGGAGGCGTAACGCGTAGCCTCATAGCGCTGGATCTGCTGCTTGGGCAGGCGGAGCTTCTGGGCCAGCTGCTCCTGTGTCCATCCCCTGGCGATCCTGGCTCGGATGAGGGCAGCGGGGAGCTCCTCCAGGGAGCCGAGCTCCAGAGTAACCGAGCCTGTGCGGAGGAAGGCTTCATAGGCGGCGATCGACGTGGCTAGCTCCATCGCCTCTTCCGGGGAGTCGACGGTTCGAAGTCTGGCTTTGCCCTGCCGGTAGCCCCAGTCGTTGAGGACTTCCAAGATCAGCTCCGTCCTGCATTCTACCACAAGACATCATTTTTGTTGTCTTAATCCATGGAGCCGCCGCTGAATTGAGTGTACTGGTCTATTTCGGTCCGGAGGCAGCGCGACGCGGTGTGCGCCGCCTGTTCCGCCGGCAGAGGAGTCCGGCCCAGGTCCTCGACGACCCCGGGACCTCAGCCCTTGTATTCCCGCACCTGGAGCATCCCCCGCCGCACCATCGCCTGGGCGTGACGTTCCGCCTCATACAGTATGCGCTCCTCGTCGAGCGTCTGCAGCTCACGGCGGCGCATCAACCACTGTCCCCCGACCATCACGTCAGTCACATCCGAACCTTTGGCCGAATGCACGAGATTAGCCGCCAGGCTGTGGATCGGGCGCATGTGAGGCGCATCCAGGTTGACCAGAATCAGATCGGCCGGGGCGCCAACCCTGAGGACGCCCATGTCCTCGAAGCCGAGCGCACGCGCGCTGTGCTGCGTCGCCAGCCGGAGAGCCATGTCGCCCGGGATTTGCCTTGGATCCCCCGCCTGATACTTGTGGATGAGGGCCGTTTGGCGAATCGTGGCGAACAGGTCCATGTCACCGTTGGAGGCAGGCCCATCAGTCCCCAGGCTGACTCTTACCCCTGCTTCCAGGCGGGGGCGCAAAGAGGGAAACGGCATGGCGAGTTTCATGTAGGTGATGGGGCAGTGCGGCACGTGCACGCCCTTCTCGACCAGCAGCGAGGTATCGGCGGCGTTAATCGCTAGACAGTGAGCAGCCACGCAGCCGCCAGGTACGTCGAACACGCCCAGCCGGTTCACATGCTGAACCGGCGTCAGCCCGTTACGTTCGAGGGACTGCTTGACTTGCTCCTCGGACTCCGACAGGTGGAGATGGATCCCCTGCCCGAGGTCATGGGCTTGCGCGACGATCTCCTCCAGGAACGCCGGCGGGCAGATGTAAGGAGAGTGCGGACCCAGATACGTTCGGATTCGGCCGTTGGCCGTCCCATGGGTCTCACGAATCCACTCGATCGTCCCTTCTAGGTTCCTCCCCACCTCGGCCTGATCTCCGATGCCGAAGACTGTCCACGTTAAGGTTGCCTTCATCCCGCTTTGGCGGACGACTTCCGCCACACGGTCCATATGGAAGTACTTGTCGTTGTAGGCAATCGTGCCAGAGCGGATCATCTCACAGGCGGCCAGCGCCGCGCCCCAGTACACATCATCGGAGGTCAGCGCGCTTTCTCCGACCCAGATCTTCTCGTTCAACCAGCGGTCGAAGGGCAGATCCTCGGCCCATCCCCGCTCGAAGGTCATTGGACTGTGGCAGTGGCTGTTGACCAGTCCGGGCATTGCCACCCGGCCACTTCCATCGATCACCTCATTTGCCCGGAGCCCCTGCGGCGCGGTCCCGAGATGGGCAATTCGCCCGTTGTCAACGACTAGATCGGCGTCGTTCAGAATCATTCCGGTTTCGTCCAGGGTCAGCATGATGAGGTTCTTGATGTGTGTCGTCGCCATGGTTACCCTCCAAGATCTAGCGCCGGGTGGATGCAAGGGCCAGAGCCAGGCTCCCGACGGCTGGTGTGGGATCCATCATAGTCTCGATTCCCGGACCTTGTATGACAGATGGCACACCTCGGGCGGCGACGGGTGGTCCAGATCAGGCGATCACGGGTGGTACACATCGGACGATTACAGGCGGTACACATCGGACGACTAAGCCCGGGATACAGCAGGCGACTGTGCCTAGTCTAGTATTGGGCAGTCAATGACACACCCCACGAAGGAAGACATCCGTCTCCCGGATATCCGGGGCGCGCGGCAGGCCGACCGCCGTTCCTGAACACGTCGGCCCCCTGAGGCCCACCATACCCCGATGGCGTAAATATAGACGGAAGGTTGACAAATCACTGAAGCGAAGACACCCGAGTGATACAATTTCTTGGGAACGATGCGTTGACGGTTGATGGTGTTGCTCCTGAAAGGCGGACGCCGTCGCGTCGCAGCTGGCAGGTCGGCAAGGTGCCCCCAGCGCCGCCGTACCCAATGAAGGGGGTAGGTTCAGGGGAAGGAGATGGATGCGATGAAATGGTCGTGGAAAATCGCTGAGATCGCCGGAATTGGCGTCTTTATGCATGCCACTTTCCTGTTGCTGATCGGCTGGGTGGCCTTGAGCACCTGGTTGGAAACCCGAAGCCTTGCCGGGACGCTGGCCGGGGTCGGTTTCATCCTGGCGCTGTTCGCCTGCGTGGTTTTGCATGAGTTTGGCCACGCGCTGACGGCGCGGCGCTATGGGATCAAGACTCGGGACATCACCCTCCTCCCCATCGGGGGCGTTGCCCGGCTGGAGAGGATGCCGGAGGACCCGCGGCAGGAGCTGTGGGTCGCCCTCTCCGGGCCTGCCGTCAATGGGGTGATCGCGGCCGGGCTCTTCCTGTGGCTGCAGCTCACTTCGGCCCTCGAGCCGATCATGCAGCTCACGATCACCAGCGGCTCCTTCCTGGGGAGGGTGATGCTGGTCAATGTCTCATTGGCGGCCTTCAACCTGGTGCCCGCCTTTCCCATGGATGGGGGACGGGTCGTGCGGGCACTGCTGGCCATGAGGACCGACTACACACGCGCCACCCAGATCGCGGCTGCGCTGGGACAGGGGATGGCCTTGCTGTTCGGTTTCCTGGGCATGTTCACCAATCCCTTCCTGCTCTTCATCGCCCTGTTCGTGTGGATCGGGGCTGGCCAGGAAGCGAGCACGGTGCAGATGCGCACTGCCCTGGGAGGCATACCTGCCTCGCGGGCCATGGTGACCGATTTCCGCAGCCTGGCTCCGGGCGACAGGCTGCAACAGGCCGTGGATCTCATCTTGGCCGGTTCGCAGAAGGACTTCCCCGTGCTGGAAGGCGAAAGGCTGGTCGGCGTTCTGACGCGGGACGGCCTACTTGAAGCTTTGGCGAGGAGAGGCCGCGACGTCCCTGTGGCCGAGGTGATGCGACGGGACTTCACGGTCGCCGAGCCGGGCCAGATGCTGGAAATCGCCCTGGCGAACCTGCAAGCCTGCCAATGCCGCACGCTTCCCGTCCTACAGCAGGGACGCCTGGTGGGCATGATCACGACGGACAATGTCGGCGAGTTTCTGATGATGCAAGCGGCCTTGGGAAGGCAGGGCCGGAGCCCGCTCGAGCGGGGGCGAGCCATCTCGTCGATCGGGTAGGTCTCCTGAGAACAAAGGTGTAAGGGGGACAGCCCCGCGACGCTGAGGATCCCGATCCATCTACCCGCTGAAGGAAGGCGGCGAAATGGAGACAGAAGTCAAGCCGGACCTGCGTAGGTCCGGCTTGTGTTATTCCTGATACGGGAAGGAAAGGGAGCCGGTCCGTCTTCTTCGGGGCGAATCCGACACCTTGCCGGGGGACCTCCCAAACAGGAAACTGACGAAAACTGCCACCTGACTTCATGTATACAATGTGTTAGTATAGTGTCCGGTGCTATACTAGATCGCACTATAATGATGTATGGATAAGCATCGGAGCAGAAGAGGAACGCCATGACAACCACTTCGGCCACGCATCTTCTGCCCGCCAGGAAGCCCTGGACCACCATCTTGCTCTTCGGCCTTCTCTTGTTCCTCGTCTATGGCCTTGGAGCGTTCTGGGTCGAACGCTACTCCGGCAGCTGCATGTTCGTCCTCCCCGGGTTCTTCTATGCCCTTGTCACCGTTCTTGCCATTCTGAAAGTCCAACGGTTTGGAGTGGGGGTGGCCGTCTTCCTCCCCTGCGCTCTGGTCGGACTGGCGATGGAGTACTACATGGAGTGGGTCACCGATCGGGCTTTGCTGAGCCTATGGGGTGTGCTCGGATGGGGGCTCGTCTACCTCGGCTTCGGTCTTGCGGCTGACCTCGCCTATCGGCTTGCCCCGGCGCGATGGAGCGAGAGAGCGCGGGCCATCCTCACGGGCACCGCCATCGGGGGAGCGTTCTTCTTCCTGGTGCTGCTGGCCCTGACCACCTTCTACGACAGTACCCCGGATACCGGCCACCTCTGGTACTTCCAGAGCGGCGCACCTCTCTCGCTGCCCTGGCTGCTGGTGAACGGGGCCTTCGGGGGATACACCGCCTACGCCATCGCGCGCAACGCCTGAGCTGGGAGGCATAGAATGGCTGAAGCCAGAGCACCGCTGAACGAGGCGATCGATAGCATGTTGGGGGAATGGAAGAGGGGGATGCTCTCGTACTGGACGCTCGCCCTGCTGATGCAACGCCCGAGGTATGGGTTGGAGATCAGCAAAGAGATCGAGGCCAGTACGCAGGGCAAAATGAAGTTGGGGCCCAGCACGGTCTATCAACTGCTGCGCCGTATGGAAAAGCGGGGCCTGCTGGCAAGCCGCTGGGAGCGGACCACGGAGGGTCCGCCTCGTGCGTACTACGAACCGACCCCGGCCGGGCGAGAGGTCGTGAAACGGTTTGTGGAAGACGTGCTCATGCCCGGCAGCCCGATCTCCAACGCCTTGGCCGAGGTCACGGGGGCGCTCCTCGGAGCGCTCGGAGCCGAGGGCACGGCCCAGAAAGATGCACAACCGTAGCGAGCGATGAGGCGCCCATGACAGGCTACTCCATACGCAAGAATCTGCGCTTCATGGTCATGGCTTTCACACAGCCGTCCGCTCTGGTCGACGCCTACCTCCAGGAAACCTCGCCATGGTATGGCCTCGTCCCCTTCCTTGTGGCGACGGCCCTCTACGAGATCCTGACCCTCGTGGGATCGCTGCAGGGTATTCCCTCGGGATCCTCGCCGAACCCGTTGCCGCTGCTCATCCCCATCCCGCCCGATAGCTACTACAGCCATAAGCTCATCTTCGGTCCCATCGTAAATGTCATGGATATGCTTTTGTTCGCAGGGATGATCTTCGCCCTTTCGCGCGCCCCCTGGTACGGGAGGGTCCGCGTGCGTGTGGTGGTCTCCTTTCTGCTATTCCTGAGCACTTTCAGCCTGATCGCCGTCGTCCTGGACGCCCAGCCCACTTTCATCCTGAAGTTCCTGATCCATCCGGCGGCGGGCCTTATCTCCATGTTGTACCTGACCCTATTCGTCAGCCGGCAGGCAGGCATCGTCTGGTGGAAGGCGCTCCTTCTGATCCTGCCCAGCCTGATCGTCTATTACGGCTTTCGCGGGGTCATCATGCGATAGCCCAACCGTGAGGATCGTTGCCATGAACCGAACCGAGTTGACCGAACCTGTGCCAATTGATGCGGCCACCCAAATCTGCAGTGACCTTCGGAGTAACAGCTTGCGCAAGCTGCAGCTGATCTCCGCACTGTGGTGCTGGGGGTGTACGACATTCACCAAGGGCGAGACCGCGTCGATGTGCGGCGGTGTGGTCGCTTGCCCGCAAGTCGTTGCCCAATATGAGCGTGGTGTCGGCGCGAGCGGTCTGCGATCTGGTCCACCAGGAGGTAAAGGATGACAACAGAAACCCAGAAGGGATGCGCCAACTGTCTGGAGTACCTCAAGAAGTACGAAGAGAATCCCAAGTCGATCCGCAACCGGATCTGGAAATGGCACACCATATGGTGTCCGGGGTGGAAGCCGTTTCGAGAGGCGGCCAAGGCGGCTGCTGCGGCACCAGGCAAGGGGTCGTGAACTCTCACCCTCCAGCGCGTCTTAGGGACAATACACCTCAGATCAGGCTCTGCTGCCCTGGCTGATGACGAGAAGACCTCCGTTGTCCTTTCTCGGGACCAGGACGTCGGGCTCGAGAGAGGGACAGCGGGAACGCTTTCCTGTCCGCAGATCCGGCCAAACGCGGGGCATTGCAGGCTGGCGCCTCCACCATTCCGTGGACAGACTGGCCCCGGCTTGCGGGCTGTCTTGATCCACTGCTATCGTCGCCTGCCTCCCACACACATACCCTTCTCGTCCGCGCGCGGGGTTCTTTCTCGGAGCGCCAGACCTGACCAATACCTCGTCGCTCGCTTGACAAACCAGCGCGGCGGGCGTTCAATCCCCGGGTGAGGAGATCGACTGTTCTCGCCGTCTCCTTAGAATCCAAGATCCGATTCGAAAGAGCACGCCACCTTCTCCCGTCCGCACACCGCAGCGGCGGCATTCCCTGCAGGAGGCTTGGATCCCCATGAAGAAGCCCATTGTGTACCCGATCATCCCCAACTCCGTCCCGTCCGTGAAAGCGGATATGCTCCGCGAGGTCGGAGCGGGGAGCCCCGAGGACTTCTACGCCGACATCCCCGAGGAACTGCGCCTGAAGCGGCCTATGCACCTTCCGGAGCCTCTTCTTTCGGAGTATGCCCTGCGGCGGCATGTGCGCGAGATCCTCGCCAGAAACACGACGTGTGAGGACTACCTCAACTTCCTCGGCGCGGGATGCTACCAGCACTACGTGCCCGCCGTGTGTGATGAGGTCAACAGCCGCAGTGAATTCCTCACTGCCTACGCCGGTGAGCCGTATGAAGACCACGGCCGGTTCCAGGCGCTCTTCGAATACACCAGCATGATGGCGGAGCTTCTGGAAATGGACGTGGTCAGCGTGACGATGTACGACGGCTTCCAGGCCGCCGCCACGGCCCTCCGCATGGCCGCACGCATGACCGGACGTCAGCAGGCGCTGATCGCAGGCACGATCGGACGCGACAATCTGTCCAAAATCTGTGACTACTGCAAATCGGACATCGAAATCCGCCTCGTCCCTCATGACCCGAAGACAGGGCTCATGGACCTGGGATCTCTGCGCTCCGCCCTCTCCGAGCGGACCGCGGCTGTCTGCTTCGAGAACCCATCCTATCTGGGCTTCCTCGAGAGCCAGGCCGGCGAGATTGCATCGCTGGCCCATGGGCAAGGCGCCGAGTGCATCGTCAGTGTTGACCCTCTTTCCCTCGGGATCGTCGCCCCACCGAGTGCATACGGCGCAGACATCGTGTGCGGCGACATTCAGCCGTTCGGGATGCACATGCAGTTCGGCGGCGGGCACGCAGGGTTCATCGCCACCCGCGATGAGCAGCGCTACGTGATGGAGTATCCCACGCGGCTGTTCGGCCTCGCGCCGACGCGTGTGCCGGGTGAGTTCGGCTTCGGAGACGTGGCTTACGAACGGACCTCATTTGCCGTCCGCGAACAAGGAAAGGAGTGGGTCGGCACCGCCGCCGCCCTATGGGGGATCACCGCCGGGGTGTACATGGCGCTGATGGGTCCCCAGGGTTTCGTCGAGATCGGCGAGGGAATCCTGCAGCGCTCCCACTACGCCGCGCAACGCCTTGGCGCCATCCCGGGGGTGCGCGCCCCGCTCCTGCAGTCGCCCTACTTCAAGGAGCTCGTCGTCAACTTCGATGGGACCCGTAAGACGGTCGCCGAAATCAACCGGGGGCTCCTGGGCAGGCGCATCTTCGGGGGCAAGGACCTCAGCCGGGAGTTTCCGGAAATGGGGCAGAGCGCGCTGTTCTGCGTGACCGAGGTGCATACCAAGGCCGACCTCGACCGCCTGGCCGAGGCCCTGCAGGAGGTGCTGCGATGAGCGAGGACATCCGCCAGGCCCGGCAGACGAACGGCAAGGCAAACACCCGCCGCTTCTGCCAGGCGCGTTGGGATGAACCGGTGATCTTTGAGTTGAGCACCCCAGGTGAGCGCGGCATTCTCGTGCCGGAGGTCGAGCAGGACTTGGCCGCCTCCGTAGGAGATGTGCTGGGCACAATCCCCGAGACGCTGCGACGTCAGGAGGCGCCTCATTTGCCGGAGATGTCCCAGGTTCACGTCCTTCGCCACTATCTCCGTCTCTCCCAGGGCAATCTGGGCGCCGACCTGAACATCGACGTCGGCCAGGGCACCTGCACGATGAAGCACAATCCCAAGGTCAACGATCAGCTTGCCCGCCTGCCGGAGATCAGCGAGGTGCACCCGCTCCAGGATGAGGAGACGGTGCAGGGCATCCTCGAGATCTACTATCGTCTTGAGCGGATCCTGCAAGAGATCTCGGGCCTCGACAAGTTCACCTTCCAGCCCGGCGCCGGCTCCCAGGCCATCTATGCCAACGCCTCCATTGTCCGCGCCTATCACGCCTCGCGAGGCCAGGCCGATCGCCGCGACGAAATCATCACCACGATCTTCTCGCATCCCTCCGACGCGGCGTGCCCCAGGGTGGCGGGATTCAAGGTGATCACGCTCTATCCTGACGAAGACGGTTACCCCGACCTGGAGGCGGTCAAGGCGGCCATCTCCGAGCGCACGGCGGCGCTGATGATCGCCAATCCCGAGGATACGGGGATCTTCAACCCGAGGATCGCCGACTTCGTGCGCCTAGTCCATGAAGCCGGAGGCCTATGCGCTTACGATCAAGCCAACGCCAACGGCATCCTGGGGATCACCCGCGCCGGTGATGCTGGCTTCGATCTGTGCCAATTCAACCTGCACAAGACCTTCGGTACGCCGCACGGCAGCGGCGGTCCCGCCGTCGGCGCCACCGGGGTGACCGAAGCCTTGGCTCGCTTCCTGCCCGTGCCCGTCGTGGAGTTTGATGGCCGGAAGTACCATCTCGATTACGATCGCCCGGAGAGCATCGGCAAGATACGCCAGTTTTACGGCGTCGCGCCCGTCGTGCTCAAGGCCTACGCCTGGGTCATGAGCCTGGGCGCCGATGGCCTGCGGGAGGCGGCGGAGATTGCCGTACTCAACAACAACTACCTGCTCAAGAAAGTGCTCGAGATTCCGGGCGCCAGCGCACCCTATGCCCAAGGTAAGCGCCGCATCGAGCAGGTGCGATACAGCTGGCAGGATCTAACCGAGGAGACCGGGGTCACCTCCGAGGACATCGGCCTGCGTGTGGCGGACTTCGGGGCCCACTATTGGACCAGCCATCACCCGTTCATTGTCCCCGAGCCGATGACGCTGGAGCCGACCGAGTCGTACTCCAAAGCCGACCTCGATGAGTATGCGGCCATCCTGGCCCGCGTCGCCGAGGAGGCTCGCTCTGATCCCGATATGGTGAAGACCGCGCCGCATAACAGCACGGTTCATCGGGTCACCGATCATCGATACTTCGAAGATCCGGCCTTCTGGGCTATCACCTGGCGTGCCTACCTGCGCAAGCATGGAAGAAAGGCGTAATCCCATGCGTGGATTGAATGGCAAGCGGACGCTGATCACAGGCGGAGCGGGCGCGATCGGATCGGCCACCGCGGCGCGGTTCTTGGAAGAAGGGGCGCTCGTGGTGATCCTCGACAAAGACAAAGCGGGGTGCCTGCGTGTAGAGCAACAGCTGCCGGGGCTATCCGGAGTGCTCCGGGTGGATGTCACAGACCCCGACTCCGTGGAAAAGGCCTTCGAATCGATGCACAGGCGTCTCG
>Ga0315274_10001926_pt1 | contig 31840 bp, 31 predicted proteins | sample YL17G02_20_MG_FD_203700 | JGI IMG/M metagenome (GOLD analysis project Ga0315274, IMG submission 203700) | Sediment microbial communities from Yellowstone Lake, YNP, Wyoming, USA - YL17G02_20 | ecosystem: Environmental > Aquatic > Freshwater > Lake > Sediment | place: USA: Wyoming | collected...
GCCAATCCAAAAATCTTAGCTGCTATCGGGGACTTCACAAGTTCCTGTGCCATGGCTGCTGCTCCGGTCTATGAAGAGGCAAAAATGGTTGAATTCTCGCCGACATCCTCTCACCCGGATTTCACCCAAAAAGGTAAATTCATGTTCCGGAACACACCGACTCAGGAATATGAGGCGCCATTTCTTGCGAGATGGGCCGTAAAGGACCTAGGGAAGAAAAGAGTAGCCACAATCTATATTAAAAATGATTGGGGGTTATCGACAAATAAATACTTTGTCGAAACAGCTAAATCCTTGGGGGCAGAAGTGTTAATCCAAGAAGCATTCCTTCCTGGAGAAAAGGACTTTGCCGCCATCTTGACCAAAATAAAAAAGGAGAATCCTGAATTACTTTATATCGGAGCGATGTATGCCGAAACGGCTCTGATCGCTACCCAGATGAAAAAGATACGATTTCAGCCAGTGATGATGGGATGCACGGCCATCTATTCTCCAAAATTACTTGAATTAGCAGGAGATGCTGTCGAAGGGCTTCTGGCTAACGCCCTCTTCTTCCCGGAATTCGATCGACCAGAGGTTAAAAAATTTCACAAGGGATTTGTTGAAAAGTATAAGAAAGAGCCAAACAGTTTTGCAGCCATTGCCTATGACGCCATGAATGTCTTGGCAAACGCCATTAAGATCGCTGGCATGGATAGGGAAAAGATTAGGGATAATCTGGCTGCGACGAAGAACTTTCCGGGAGCCACTGGGGCAGCCACATTTGTAGGCGGCGATGTTGTCAAGGAATATGGAAAAATATGGGTGAAAAATGGCAAGTGGGCAGTTTATAAACCATAACCTCGTTCAAGGATAGCCAGTCTTATTCCACAGGTCTCTTTAAGAGAAAGGCTGGTTATCCTTTTTTTAATTAAAGGACCATTGATTTGTTACTTGAACAGTTCATCAATGGTATCACGCAAGGCAGTATTTACGCCCTCATCGCTTTAGGCTTTACCATCATATTCGGAACGCTCAGGCTCGTCACCTTTGCTCACGGAGAGGTCTTCATGATGGGGGCACTGATGGGATTTACGGCCATGCGTTTTCTCCATGGTTCCATCCTCTTTGCTCTCATAGTGGCCATCTTATCCAGCGGACTTCTGGGCATTGTGATCGAACGAGTGGGCTTCCATTTTTTAAGAAAAGCCCCCCATCAATCCTCTTTACTGATCACCATTGGATTTTCCATCCTGCTCATCAACCTTGCTCAAATGATCTGGGGACCAGAGACCCAATCGATTCGAGATTTGAAGTATGGTGATTTTCAACTTTTCGGGATCTATATCTCCTATACCCAAGTGATCGTGCTGGCCGTCACCTTCATTCTATTAGCGATCACCCAGATACTCATTTACAAGACAAAGATAGGAAGAACCATTCGGGCCACAGCACAGGATTATGAAGCTGCCTATGCCATGGGGGTCAATGTTGATTTAGTCTTCATGTTTACCTTCTCCCTCGGTTCTTTACTCGGTGGGATCGCAGGAATGTTGATCGGTTTTTATTACAACGCTTTCTACCCGACCATGGGAACCTTGCCAGGGCTGAAAGCTTTCAGCGCTTGTATTCTCGGGGGGCTAACCAGTCTTGGCGGATCGGTTATCGCAGGGTTTATCCTGGGAGTTGTGGAAAATCTCGCAGTGGCTTATATCTCCTCAAGTTTTCGGGATGTCTTCGCCTTTGGAATACTCATCTTCGTGCTGATTTTTAGACCCAGAGGATTGTTTGGGAAAGAGATATGAATCTAGGCCCCTTTCTCAAAAAAGGGATGGGATGGATTATCAGTCATGGCGTCTACATCCTTATCTTCGGAGTCTTTGCTCTTCTCCCCTTCTTTCTAAAAAACCCTTACTATATTCGAATTTTTATTTTTATCGGCATTTACATTATCCTTGCATTAAGTTTGAATCTGATTAACGGTTACACCGGTCTCTTATCCATAGGACATGCCGCTTTTTATGGAATTGGAGCTTACAGTTCTGCTCTCCTCACTTTACGGCTAGGCTTTCCTTTCCTCATCGCCCTTCCCGTCTCCGGTATCATTGCTGCAATTTTCGGATATCTTATTGGAAAACCAACCCTCCGGCTGAGGGGAATATTCTTAACCCTGTGCACCTTAGGCTTTAACATCATCTTTGTCCTCGCATTGGTGAATTGGGAGTCGCTGACCCGTGGTCCTCTGGGTATTGCTGGCATCCCGCTCCCAAAATTTTTTTTTCATACCTTCCAAAGACAGGAACACTACTACTACCTGATTTTCTTTCTCGTCCTTTTTACCATTGCCTCTATCTATCGACTCATCCACTCCCGTTTCGGGAATGCCCTTCTGTCAATCCGGGAAGAGGAGACCGCGGCTGAAGCCGTGGGAGTCAATACTGTTCACTATAAATTGGCCGCTTTTATTATCTCTACTTTTTATGCGGGGATCTCAGGGAGTTTTTTTGCCCACTATATTCGGTTTATTTCCCCGGATAACTTTACCTTCTGGGAATCCTTCACCCTTCTCGCCATGTTGGCCATTGGAGGACAGGGGAACCTTTTGGGACCGATGGCGGGAGCTTTTCTCCTCATTGCCATTCCTGAAATCTTTCGTTTCCTGGCAGACTACCGGATGATCTTTTATGGATTGGTCCTGATATTTATGATGCTTTTCCGTCGGGAGGGTATCTTCAGGCATCGAACCTATAGCCTCAGAATAACCCCTCCATGGGAGAAAAAAGAAGAGGCGCCTCAATATCTTGTGAGGGATAAATTTTTAACAGACGGCCAGTTCAAAGAGAGAAACGATGGAGTTTCTAAAAGTTAATTCAGTGACGAAAACCTTTGGAGGGCTTTATGCCCTTAAAGGGGTAAGCTTTTCCATCTCTGAGGGCGAGATTGTCAGCCTCATCGGCCCTAATGGGGCAGGAAAGACGACTCTCTTTAACTGCATCAACGGGATCTTTCCCTTTCTTGAAGGGGAAGTCTTTTTTAAAGGGAAGAGCCTCAATGGGTTCAAACCCCATGAGATCGCCGAATTGGGCATTGCCAGGACCTTTCAAATCACCCGTCTGTTTAGTAAAATGACCATCCTAGAGACCATGATCCTTGGGCAGCACTATCACCTCCGGACAGGGATCTGGAGTGCTCTCCTCCGACCGAGATGGGTTTCTGTTGAAGAAAAGGAAGCCCGGGAGAAGGGGCTAAACATCCTTGTCCTCTTCGGAGAGAGGCTTCTCCCGAGGATAAACGAATTCGCGGAGACCCTCTCCTATGCCAATAAACGGAGACTTGAAATTGCAAGGGCCTTGGCCTCCGAGCCTGAACTCCTATTGTTAGACGAACCTACAGCCGGCATGAATCCTTACGAAACCGAAGGCATCATCGCCCTGATCAAAAAGATAAGGGATTCTGGGATCACGGTCTTCATTATTGAACATGACATGAAAGTGATCATGGGCGCCTCGGACCGTATCGTTGTTCTGGACCACGGAGAAAAGATTGCCGAGGGGACACCCGTTCAAATTCAGAATGATGAGAGGGTCATTCAAGCCTACATGGGAAAACGTTATCATCATGCTTCAACTTAAGGGTATCTCAACACGCTACGGTCCAATCGATGTCTTGAAAGACGTTGATCTGGAAGTAAAGAAAGGAGAACTGGTCTGCCTTTTGGGTGGAAACGCCTGCGGTAAAACAACAACGATGAAGACCATCATTGGACTCGTCAAACCCTTTAAAGGTGAAATTGAATTTGATGGTCATCTCATTACCCGTTGGAGCCCGGCCCAGATTGTCAGGGCAGGGATTTCTCCTGTACTGGAGGGAAGGAGAATCTTCCCCTACCTCAGTGTGGTCGAAAATCTCCTGATGGGAGCTTATACAAGGAAAGACGGAGAGAATATTCAAAAAGATCTCGACCAGGTTTTCGGACAATTCCCTGTTCTTCTCGAACGTAAGGACCAAGCTGGGGGAACGCTCAGTGGCGGGGAGCAGCAGATGCTGGCTATGGCTCGGGCTCTTCTGGCTCGCCCCAAGATGCTTATCATGGATGAGCCTTCGATGGGGCTTTCCCCTCTCTATGTGGAAAAAACTTTTGAGATTATTCAGGACTTGAATCGTAAAGGGATCACCATTCTATTGGTAGAACAAAATGCGAATATGGCCCTTTCTATCGCTCACCGAGGATATGTTCTTCAGATAGGGAATATTGTCCTCCATGATACAGCCATCAATCTTCTCAATAATCCATTAATGAAGAAGGCTTATCTGGGAACCTTTGAATTAAATCGATGAAGAGATTTTTTAAACAACACTGTGGGAGGAATTATGGTCCAAGATGAAGAAACTATAAAACGCATAAAGGAGGCAATAAAGGACCGTGCCACATGGTTTGCTCTGATGTATAAGAGTTTTTCAAAGGTCCTCCCTCTCAAGGAGGTGGAAAGACTCGCCCGGGAGGCCATCTATCAATTCGGCACGTTGAAAGGGAAGAAGGATGGAGGAAAAATCTCTCCAGACGAATGGGTGGAAAAACATATGGCCAAGGGATCTGGTGAGGTCTTTCAGTCTGAGATCTCTAAGGAAAGGGATTACAGTGAGCAGAAAATGACCTTTTGCCCATTAGTCGAAGCTTGGAAAGAGCTGGGCTGTAGTGATGTGGAGATCGATCTCTTTTGTGACATAGCAATGGAAGGGGATCGGGGTCGCGCAGATTTTCATGGGATTTCATGGGAGATTCCAAAAAGGATGGGTAAAAGGGACTCCTTCTGCCAGTTGATCTTAAAAAAATGTGATCAAATTTCTTGACCGCCCATGAATATTTATCTCTGTGGAATGATCGGAGCAGGAAAGACAGCGATTGGCAAGGCCATTGCCAGGAAACTCAAGTGGCCTTTCTTCGACCTGGATCAAATCATGGAAGAGGAAGCGGGGAAGAGAATCCATGATATAGTGACAGAGGAGACCTGGTTGGGCTTTCGTGAGAGAGAATATCAGATTTGCAAGCGATTCTCCCAAATGGACTGTTCTGTTATTGCTCTGGGAGGAGGAACTGTTCGTTATCAATGGAATATGGATGTGCTCCGAGGGTCCGGTATGGTCATCCTGCTTAAGGCTAATTTAAAAGCCCTTGCCGATAGAGTAAAAAAGTATGATCGTCCAAGAGTCAACCCCGGGACATCTTTAGAAAAGGACATTTCTATTTTGTGGAGAAAATATAAGCGCCTTTACTATAAAGCGGCTGACCTTGTTGTGAAAACAGATCAAGGTAAAACAGTCCTCGAAGAGGCGGCTGAGATCGTCAGAAGACTTAAAAAGCAAGGCTTTTTCAACAAAAAGTTAGCCCATAAGGCCCCGCAGAATTAAGGAGATCAGGACATGAAAGTTCCTGAAACGTGGAACATCTCACGCACTTTGGAATGGCACATGCCGATGATGCTATTCTTGATGTCATGACCAAGGAAGGACGTTATTAACTCTAGGCTCATTGGTGGAAGGAGTTATTTGATGGAGGGGGGCCTTCATAATGCAATACGGTTCAGGAGGGTGATCCCGGTATAATAACAACAGCAGGCGCTATCAAAACTGTTATCGAAGACTCTCTTCTTTCCATCCTGGAATAGGATCCGAACAAAACACAACCCGCCGGGTAAATCAGAGACCCATGTCTCAATGACAATCCCGCCTCCCCAGGATTTGAACTTCTTATGGAAAACCTTATCCCCCACTTGAAGATAAATGTGTTTCTCACTTGCCGGCTTTCTTTTTTGAGGGTGCTCTATCTGCCTCTGAGGCAATTTATTCAACGACGCTTCTCCTTCTAAACATAATTATACTATTTTATAACGTTAATCTCTTGTCTCATGAGTTCTTTTATGAACACCTTTTTCCCTCTCCCATCTCCGATGCAACCAGAACCATTGATCAGGATATTGGCGGATCATTGATTCAAGGGTATGATTGAAGAGTTGGGTATTGGCTGCTACATCCTTTTCGAAATCACCGGTATGGATCAATTCAAGGGGTTTTTTGATGATGAGACGATGTTTTTGAAATCCATTCCGAACCATAAAAACTGGCACAACGGGAGCCCCGGTCTTCAACGCCAGGACAGCCAACCCAGGAGCGGTGGGTGCCTTTCTCCCAAAGAAATCGGCCCACACCCCTCTGCTCCGCTTCGCCCTTTGATCGATCAAAATTCCAATGACTCGATTTTCAGAAAGGGCTCGGATCACCTTTCGGCTCGCATTTTCAGGAGGGATCATCTCAAGACCTGCTACCTTTCTTATCCCTGTAATCCATCGATCTATCCTTTCCTGTTTGATAGGTTTGGCAATGACCAGGATTGGATTCCCAATCATCTTTGACATGAAACCCATCAATTCCCAATTCCCGAAATGCCCGACGAGGAGAAGTCCTCCTTTTTTCTGCTCAAGAAGCTTCAGGGCCTCATCAAGTCCCTCAACGCTCACTTTTTTCTTAAAAGTCTCCGTATTCATCTTAGGAATACGAAAAAACTCAATGGCCATCATTCCCAAGTTTTGAAAGGTCCTTTTGGCAATGGTTCGAATCTCACTTGTTGATTTCTCTTGACCAAGAGAGAGAGAGAGATTCTGAAGGGCTACTTTCCGATGTTCCCAATCCAAGTAGTAACCCAAGCTTCCTAATTGTCTCCCCACCCAGAGAGCGAAACCTTCTGGGAGAAGATTGATGAAGAGGCTAAATCCTCTGAGAATGAAGTATGTGATGTAAGCGATCATTTTTAGATTTCAGATTTTGGATTTCAGATTTTAGATTTTGATTGAATTCTTAATTCCGCAATCCGAATTCTGAAATCCGAAATAGTTACTCGTCACCCTGATAAGGGAGGGCTTCATCGATGAGCATCACAGGAATATCTTCCCGAATAGGGTAGACCAGACGACACGCTTTGCAGATCAACCCATCTCCCGCTCGGTTCAAGAAAATATCTCCTTTACATTTAGGGCACGCTAAAATCTCCAAAAGTTCTTTACTGAGCGCCATATCCATTCTCCTTTAGAAAGCGAAGTTTTACTAGAAAGCTAAGCTTTACCTATCACCTATAACCTTTAACTTATGACCTTTGACCTTTGACCTTTAATCTTTGATCTTTCACCTTCCTGTTGAATAATCCATTGAACTGCCTCGTAAAGATCCGAGGCGATATGATCAGGTTTCACACTCCACTGGTCTCTCAAATATTCCCATTCCCCTTTCCCGTATCCAGTGAGGACCAGAATTCCTTTTGCCCCAATCTGATGGGCAAATTCGATGTCGAGACCTCGGTCACCGATCGCATAACTTTTTGAACAGTCGATATCCAAATCCTTCACTGCCTCTTCGACCAACCCTGTGGCCGGTTTTCGACATCGGCACTTCTGGCGATAAGGAGGACTCCCCACCTCAGGATGATGGGGACAGTAATAGATACCATCGAGATGGGCACCTTCCATTGTTAAGAGGTCCTGCATCTTGTGGTGAATTCGATGGACCAACGATTCTGGGAAATAACCCCTTGCCACTCCAGATTGATTGGTGACGACCACTGCTTTGAGGCCATTCTGGTTCAATAATCGGATGGCCTGACCCACGTGGGGAAGAAGAACGAATCGTTCGAGATGGTTCACATACCCCATTTCTTCATTGATCGTTCCGTCTCGATCGAGAAATACCGCTGGTTGTGCCATATCTAAACTACCTCAAAAATAACTTACAAAATCCCCCCCACCCCCCTTTAGTAAAGGGGGGCAAGGGGGGATTATACAAACCGACCCAACTCGAAATACTCGGGAGGAGTGAAGCGCAAAAAAGATCGGCGCGTTTTCCAATCCCCAACATTAAAGTAAAGACATCTCCTTCCATCGATCCACTCCTCGACTTCTTCAGGGAAATGCGAGTGGCCGAGTATGACAATTTCAAAACCCTCTAAAAACTTCTGATGGGCAAAGGCCTTGAACGCCGGAGGTGGGTTTGGGTCAACATCGACATGATATTTTTGGTAACTCATCTCGCTCAGCTTCTGGGCGATTCGACGGGAGAGGTGAGGGCCTGTGATATGGATGAGATGATAGGTCCATCGGTTTTTAAGCATCCTTCGGAAGACCCGATATCTCCACTGTTTTGGATTCGATAAATCGCCATGGGCGATAAAGGTCCTCTTCCCATCCAACCTTTCTTCATAACTTTCGGGGTAAACTTCGACGTCCATTCCAAACTGTTCTGAGAAGAATGAATGAAGAAAGAAATCATGGTTTCCTTCGAAATATTTAATCCGAATACCCTGACGATACAACTTTTGAAGTCGTTCTAAAATGGGTAGGTACTCGGGAAAGGCGCATGGCTCCTTTGTTGAAGAAAAGCTATTAAAACCAAAAAAGAATTCGAAGAGGTCGCCCAGAATCACGAAATAGCCTATCCGTTCCTTTTCCGAATCTAAGAATTTGAGAAATGCCTCCATCTCTTCGGGCTCCCGTCCGGTGAAATGGGCATCTGAGATGAAAATCCAGTCCTTTCCGGAACCCGTCAAAATGGCCCCTCACCTTGAGATTTCCAAAAAAGGCCAGAAATCTGTGTAATCAAATCAAAATCGGTGAAATCAGAGAGCTCTAATGATTTTTCCAGAGCTCTCACCTTCCAACACCACAGTAGTTAAACCCCAGTCGTTTCATCTGATCCGGATCGTAGACATTTCTCAGATCGATGAAGATCGGGTTTTTCAGCAGGTTCTTGATGCGTTGTAGATCCAGCCGCCGAAATTGATTCCATTCCGTCACTAAAACCAACGCATCAGCCCCCTTAGCCACATCGTAGGCATCCATTCCATACTCCAACTGAGGAAGAACTGCTTTGGCCTCTTCCATCGCCGCTGGATCAAAGGCCTTCACCTTTGCTCCCATGGCCAGAAGGCCTTGAATGATCGCAATGGAAGAGGACTCCCGGATATCGTCCGTATTGGGCTTGAAGGAGAGGCCTAAAATCCCTATCGTCTTTCCCCTGAGATCGCCTACTTTCTCTTTGATTTTCATCACCATCCTCTGCTTTTGCTCCTCGTTCACCTCGATGACAGAGTCCAGAATTTTAAATACATATCCTCTCTCTCGAGCTATCTTTGAAAGGGCCCGGGTGTCCTTTGGAAAACAGGAGCCTCCAAAGCCCGGACCCGGGTGGAGAAATTTTTTCCCGATCCTCCCATCTAAACCCATGGCCCTAGCAACATGGTGGACATCGGCACCCACCATTTCACAGAGATTGGCAATCTCGTTGATGAAGGTGACTTTGGTGGCTAAAAAAGAATTCGCAGCATATTTGATCATCTCTGCCGTCTCCAAAGAAGTGATGACAAAAGGAGTTTCGAGAAGGTAGAGAGCACTGTAAATGTCTTTCATGATAGCAATAGCTTGTTCGCTCTCTGCACCAATGGTGACTCGATCCGGCCGCATAAAGTCTTCAACCGCAGATCCCTCTCTCTGGAACTCGGGATTGGAAACGATGTCGAAGGGAGTAGGGGTTACCTGATGGGCCCGGATCAGTTGTTTCAGCCGGTGACAGGTCCCTACAGGAACCGTTGATTTGACCGCGACCACTTTGTAGCCATTCATATATCGGGCGATCTCTTTGGCCACCTCTTCCACTGCCCGGAGGTCGGCAGAACCATCATCTTTGGAGGGTGTTCCCACAGCAATAAAGATCACCAAACTCGATGCCACTCCGTCCCGAACGCTCGTAGAAAAAGAGAGCCTCTCCTCTCTCATATTTTTCAACACAAGGTCTTCAAGCCCTGCTTCATGGATGGAAATCTTCCCTTGTTGAAGAAGATCGATCTTCTGCTGATCGATATCCACGCAGATCAGATTCATCCCAAACTCTGCCAAACAGGCCCCTGTCACCAATCCCACATAACCCGTTCCGATAATACAGATATTCATGATGAACTCCGTTCCCCCCCTCACCCATCCCTCTCCCCGGAGGGGAGAGGGATGGGTGAGGGGGAAATTTATAAAAATTTAAAATGGGTCCATAAAAAATGCAAGCTTAAAAAACAGCCTTTAGGCGGTCTGTCAACGGACGGATAGAAGAAAATCCTTCAGGGCCTCGGACCAAGGTCTCAAAATCATCCCTGTCACCTGCTTCAACTTCTGACAGTGGAGAACGGAATAAGGAGGTCGGACGGCTGGCCGACCGAGTTCTTTCGAAGAGATGGGAATGACCTTCACTCTTTCCATCCCTGAAAGTTTCAAGATCGCTTGGCCAAAGGTATACCAGGTACAAAGATCACTGTTCGCTACGTGGAAGACCCCGCGGGCATCATACTGAAGTAAAACGGAAATAGCTTCAGATAGATCGACCGTATAGGTGGGCGAGCCGATCTGGTCATTGACGATCGAAAGAACCTTTTTCTCTCTTACCTGACGGAGAATGGAGGTGACAAAATTATTTCCATTTCTTCCATATAGCCATTGAGTCCGAACGATCAACGCATCCTCCACCAACTCTCGAACATATTGCTCTCCCTTCCATTTAGAACGACCATAAACACTGAGGGGATTGGGAGGATCATCCTCCAGATAGGGTTCCCTTTTTTTTCCATCGAAGATGTAGTCGGTGCTGAGATAGACCACTTTCGCACGGCACCGCAACGCTCCCAGAGCCACATGTTTCATCCCTTCTGCATTGACGGCAAAGGCCTTCTCTTCATTCGATTCGCACCCATCCACATCGGTGTAGCCAGCCACATTGATCACGATCTCCGGCCGGAAACTCTCGATTTTGGTCACCGTTCTTTTTTCTTCCCGGATATCGATCTCATCGATATCCCATTCTAAAACCTCCCAGTTCGAGTGCTTATCGGTGCGAAAAGTGGAATAAAGGACCTTGACCAAATCTCTTCCCAACATGCCCTTGGCCCCAACCACCAATATCCGTCTCATCTCTCTCCAATTTAAGTATTCAGGGATTGAGGAATTTAGGAATTTGATTTCCCAATTCCCAAATTCCTGAATTTGCAATTTCATTTTAACGATTCTTATACATTCTGTTGTAATAATCTAAATATTCCCCAGTCTTAATCTTCTTCCACCATTCCCGATGGGTCAGGTACCATTCGACAGTTCGGCTGATCCCCTCTTCAAAGGAGACGGTAGGCTTCCATCCCAGTTCTCTCTCAATTTTTGAGAAGTCAATGGCATAACGCCGGTCATGGCCCGGCCGATCGGCGACAAACCGAATCAGAGAATGAGGTTTTCCCAATCGGTCCAAAATGGTCTGTGCAACAATAAGGTTAGGCTTTTCGCTCCGACCTCCTATATTGTAAACCTCTCCTTCCCTGCCATGGTGAAGGACCACATCTAAAGCCCGACAATGATCTTCGACATAGATCCAGTCCCGGATATGCATCCCATCGCCGTAAATGGGGAGCTCTTTACCTTCGATCGCATTAGAGATCATTAAAGGAATCAGCTTCTCAGGAAATTGATACGGTCCAAAATTGTTGGAAGATCGTGTGATGACGGTGGGAAGCCCATACGTTCGATGATAGGCCCTGACTAACATATCCGCTGCCGATTTACTCGCCGAGTAGGGGCTGTTCGGCGCGAACGGCGTTTCCTCTGTAAATGCACCCGTCTCACCCAGGGAGCCGTAGACTTCGTCCGTCGAGATGTGGACGAAACGGATCCGCTGTTTTGGAAAAATCTTCCGTATCGCTTCCAAGAGGACAAGGGTGCCGAAGATATTCGTCTTCATAAAAGCGCTGGGATCTTCAATGGATCGATCCACATGGGATTCGGCGGCAAAGTTGATGATGGTATCCACGCCTTTATTGATCAATTCCTCCATTCGGGGTCCATCTGTAATGTCCCCCCTGATGAAATGATAATGGGGAGATTGAGAGAGGTCTGAGAGGTTCTCTAAATTGCCGGCATAGGTCAACTTATCCACATTGATCAGAGAATCATTCGGATAGGATTTTAAAAAATAACGAACGAAGTTACTCCCGATGAATCCGCAACCACCCGTCACCAAAATCTTCATCTCTTACTCCTAATAATAAATCGCATAGCGCATAGGGCATGGGGTAAAAAGATTTAACGCTATGCTCCATGCTCTCTGCCCTATGCGGGCAAGTGTCAGCCATCATTTCTCGACCAATCATAAGGAATATCTTTTCCATGGGGAGGGAGGCGGTATTCATCTGGTGCACTGTAGACATAGACCTCTGTTGGGATGTTGATAACGATCGCCTCCTCCTCGCTGATGCATTTCCACCCATGATAGATCCCATTGGGCACTTGAACCAGTAAAGGGTTGTGGACACCGATGAAGAATTCGTTGATCTCTCCTTTTGTTGGAGATCCCTCCCTCGGATCGTAGAGGACCAGCTTGATCATTCCTTCTATGGCAACGATGTGGTCGGTTTGGACCTTGTGATAGTGCCAGGCCTTTACCACTTGTGGATAAGTGGTCGTGACATACACCTGTCCGAACTTTAGAAAAAGATCATCATCCGCCCGGAGGATCTCCATTACCCTCCCTCGTTCATCCGGGATCACCCGCAATAATTTGGTCTTCACTCCGTCGATCATCATGCCTCCCCAAAAAATTCAGGTTTAAGGTTTAAAGTTTAACGTTTGAGGTTAAGGTTTGACCCTTCACGGGTCAAACCTTATTGGCTCCTGTCTGGGCAACCAATTGGTTTGCACGAAGCAAGGATTCAAAAGTCCCTGCATCGGTCCACCAGCCCTCTAAGAGATCCCATGTCATCAGCCCTTTTTCAATATAACGGTTGTTCACATCGGAGATCTCCAACTCCCCTCGATCGGAGGGATTGAGGGTTTTAATGATATCAAAAACCGCCGAGTCATAAAAATAGATCCCAATCACCGCATAATTCGATTTTGGCTTCTTTGGCTTCTCTTCAATTCGTACAACCTGATCTTCTTTCAACTCCGGGACTCCGAATCGCTGTGGATCAGGAACTTCTTTCAATAGAATCTTCGCTCCACTCTTCTGTTTGTGAAAGGTTTCTGCTGCCTTCTGAATATTTTTTTCGATGATATTATCCCCCAAGACAACACAGATCTTGTCTCCAGCAGCGAAGAACTCTGCCAAATCCAGGGCTTCAGCGATACCACCTTCTCCTTCTTGATAGGTGTAGTTAATATGTTTGAGCCCAAACTCATTCCCATTTCCTAACAATCTTAAAAAATCTCCGGCATTGTTTCCACCGGTCACGATGAGGATGTCATTGATGCCGGCATTAATTAGGGTCTGAATGGGGTAGTAAATCATCGGTTTATCATATACGGGAAGGAGGTGTTTATTGGTCACCTTGGTCAATGGATAGAGTCGAGTCCCTAACCCTCCTGCCAAAATGACTCCTTTCATCTTCCTCTCCTCCTTCCTGTCTGCGCTTGCCTACCGCCTGACTGCCGTAGGTGGGGTTACCCATTCGGCGGGTTTGAGGCCATATGAACCAATACCCAGGAGACTAAAATAGATTTGGAATGTCCGCTCTTTCTTGAGGGTACCATCGGGAGACCGGTTCTTGTCTTGAATGGTCAGATTTAACGTCCAACACTGGGCCTGATATTCTGCCCCAAAGATATTCTCCACTCTCATCTTCTCTAATATATTATAGCGCATTGAACCAGAAACGTATAAGGGTTTGATCGTCCTTAAACGGGTATAGAAATTGATCTCATTGATACTATCCCTGGTATATCGATATTGGACTTGAAAAGTATCGGTTCTTCGATCTTGTACTGAAACGAGAGCATTCCATATATTAAATTCCCATCCATAAGGATTTAACTCCGCATCCCACTGTGCGGAAATGGTTGGACTGAAATTCCACCAAAGTTCTCCCTTAATATTTGAAAAATCCCTCCCTTTGATCGGATTGCCATTGGAATCTGTCTGTAGGGGGTTTCCAAGGCTATAACTCTGAATAACCTTCAACTTCCCATATTCATAAGGCCCGGAACTGATCCCCTCCTTTTCAGGTCTTCCCACAATGCGTTGGGTGATCCCATAGGTAAACTGGCTCGTATAGGGAATCCGGTCCATCTCGTCGAAGAGAGGAAGATCATTCTGCCTAACCCGAGGGCTGTATTGGTAACCGATCGTGGGCTCAATGGTATGCATCCATTTGGCCACATTATAAAGTTTGGAAATCTTCGAAATCTTTGTCCCATCATACACCCTGTAAAATTCAGTGGACATCTCCATTCCTCCCTCTAAGGTCTCCCTCGATTTCCACTGATTGCTTTCATGGTTTTGATCATTATAGGGTTGGTAGAAAGTCTCTCTCAATCCGACATTCGATTCCAGTTTCAAAACATTGAAGAGCCTCACCGGATAGGAAATTCTGGGAAGGAGATCGCCTCTGTGTGCCCCAATACCTTCCTTCCGCCAGAAGTTGGTGTAGGAGGTGGCAAGGTCGTAGAAGAATGGGGTTTTAAAAAGGGATTGGGGATGGGCATGAAAATTGATCTGCGGAAGCTTCTGAATCGTCTCGTCATTATTTTCTTTAGTCAGATCATTAAAAGCCGCACCTTCCGCTAAGAAAGTAAATTGATCCCAATTCTTTCCTCCAAAGAGGTCTGACTTCAACTGCCCCTTGCTCCACGATTCAATCCTTGTTGCCGCCTCTGGCAGATCATCGCTAAAGTCTTGGGTGTAAAGACGGTCGCTCACGTAATTGATATTTCCTTTAAGATAGAGATCAGAGGGAAACTCCTGTTGATGACGGAAAAAGAAGGCATATCGATTCTTATCGAGGATCGGATCATCGGTGAAATAGAAGTTGGCTCGTCCCCTCATATCTTGGGTCAAAGCATACCGATACTCAAGCCCTTCTTTAACCCCTCTATCTTTCCACCAATCGACATAGAGCGTCGCATCCATATCTTTGTCAATCGCCCAGAAAAAGGCATTTTTCACCCCAGGTCCATACTTTGTGGAATACCCTAACCAGGGCATGAGGAATCCGGTTTGCCTTTCCTTTTTCAAAGGAAAGATGCCTATAGGAGAATAGAAGACTGGGATGTCCTCAAGGTAGAACACGGGGTCTTTCGCAATCCCATATCCTCCTAAGGTCACGTCCAGCTGCTTCATAGTAAATTTCCACGGTGGGCGTTTGGCATCGCAGGTAGTGAGGGACCCATCTCGAATTCGATAACGATTCTCCCCTAATTTCTCCGCTTCTTGGCCGGTGATATGAAAATTTTGGTCCTTCAAAAAGAGTTTGGCCTGGTAAATCTTCCCCAATCGCGTATCCAAATTAACTTCCAGTCGTTCACACTCGACAACATCTTCTCCCTCTTTCAATAAAATATTTCCCCAGGCTACCAACTCTTTGGTCGCCATATGCAGCTGAGCATGATCTGCCTTGAGAGAGAGGTTCCCCCGGACCATGTTCACATTTCCGTGAGCCTGGTAGAGTTGGGCATCCTTGTCATAGATGAGTTGGTCTGCCTCGATATCGACAGGTCCTTCCTCCTTCGTCGTTTTCACCTCGGGCGTCTTCGCATGGAGGGCAAAGGGAGAGCAGATGAACAAGACGATAAAAATGGAACACATCATGAATCGGTGATACCTCATGATCCCCCCTGGGGATGGAAATAGGCTCTGGCCTCTCCCACTGTATAAAGGGATCCAGTAATGCAGAGGAGGTCTTCTTGCCCGGTGATAGAGAGACCTCTTTCAATGGCCTCCTTAAGATCTTCGATGATCTCCGCTCTCTTTCCATTCTTTCCCAATGCCTTTTTGAGTAAGGATGGAGGGGCTGCCCGATCATTATTCGGTTTGGTGAGAATGATGTGATCTGCCAATGGGGCCAAGAGATGGAGGATGGATTCAATGTCCTTGTCCTTCATCACGCCGATGAGAAGAATGAGGTGCTGATATTGAAATGCTTTCTTTAAAGACTCCCTGAGGACGAGGGCCCCGGCCGGATTGTGAGCCCCGTCAAGGACGACCTTCGGTGAGGAGGTAACGATCTCCAGCCTTCCTGGCCAATCCACCTCTCTCAACCCCTCCACCATCGCATCAGCCGATACAGGATACCCCAGATCTTCTAAGACCTCCATCGCTCCGAGTGCGGTCGTTGCATTGATGACCTGATGAAATCCCCTGAGATTGAGATGGAGGCCCCACAACTTTCGGTGTAGACCTTCGTAATGGAAGTCTCCATCTTCCGTCCATATATATCGGAACTCTTTTCCTACCCGGAAGTAAAGAGATCCCCTCTCCCGACAGATCTTTGAAAAGAGACGGAGTACATGGGGCTGCGCGGCAGCGGTGATCAAGGGTCGACCTTTCTTAATAATGCCCGCCTTCTCTCCAGCAATCTTCAAGACGCTTTTACCCAAATAGGCTTCATGGTCTTTCGAAATATTGGTGATGATGGAGAGGAGTGGGTCAACGACATTGGTTGAATCGAGTCTTCCACCCAAACCGACCTCTAAAACGGCCAGATCCACCATCCTCTGTGTAAAGTAATAAAGAGCCATCGCAGTCGTGAAATCAAAAAAAGTGAAAGGAGGGGTGATGTTAGCTTCCTCTATTCTCCCTCTCATCCATCCTGCCAATGCTGCTACCTCTTCTTTCTCGATCTCCTTCCCATTCACCTTGATCCGTTCGGTGAATCGGATGAGATGAGGGGAAGTATACAGTCCTACTCGGTAGCCCTCTTTCTGTAGGATCGAGGCCATCATCGCGGCCGTAGACCCTTTCCCATTCGTCCCCCCAATATGGATGGCCTGGACCTCTCGATGGGGATCTCCTATGGCTTTTAGGATTCTCTCCACTTGGGCCAAGCCGAAGACCATCCCGAACTTTTCAAGACCGTAAAGATAGTCCAGTGACTGGCGATATACGTTTTGTTCCATGGATGAATTAACCCTTTCCATCCTATGTCTTGAGCATCTCTAACAGGGAGGCGAGCGTGTGTCGGAGATCTTTTCGTTCCACAATGAGGTCAACCATCCCATGTTCGAAAAGGAATTCTGCTCGCTGAAACCCTTCCGGGAGCTCTGCCCGAATCGTATCCTTAATCACCCTCGGCCCTGCAAATCCGATCATCGCCTTCGGTTCTGCAATAATGACATCGCCCAACATCCCGATGCTGGCCGAAACCCCGCCCGTGGTCGGGTCGGTCAAGACAGGGATGTATGGAATCCTTGCCTGATAGAGTCTCGCAAGGGCAGCACTGGTTTTGGCCATCTGCATCAAAGAGAGGATACCCTCCTGCATCCTTGCTCCTCCTGAGGCACAGAAGATCACCACACCGATTCTTTTTTCAATGGCCCGTTCGATCAGGCGAGTGATCTTTTCACCCACCACTGACCCAAGACTCCCGCCCATAAAATTAAACTCGAAAATGCCGATCAGGGCTGGCTGGCCTTCAATCTTCGCCTCTCCACAGATGATGGCATCCTTCTCTCCTGTCGTTTCTTGGGATTCTTTGATCCGATGGGGGTATCGTTTCAAATCTTTGAATTCCAAGGGATCGGCGGAGATGAGATCTGCATCGTATTCGATAAAGGTGCCCGGATCGACCACACAATCAATTCTTCTCCGAGCAGGGATCTGAAAATGGTAGTTGCATTTTGGACAAACTTGGAAGTTTCGTTCGATGACCTTTCTGTAGATGATTTCATTACAAGAATTACATTTAATCCAAAGATGGTCAGAGAGTTGTAGCTCTTCCCGTTTCTCCTTTTCTTCCTTCTCTTCCTCGTCTCTTTTCTTAAACCAGGTCATCTCCTCGGATCATCCTCTTTTTAAATGAATAAACCCTGTAGTTGAGTAAAACAAAATAATCTAAGAAAATAGCTAATTTAAAAACCGATCGTTAAATTGGACCCTTGCCATCTATTCAACAACAGGGTAAACCTAACAAAATCAAACTGAGATGTCAATTCATTGCATCCATTATCGCCCACATCTATCCTCCGATTCGTTGAATCTCCTCAAACTCCATGCTATTTATAAATGATGAACGGAGAAGTCCAGGTCAACATTGAGTCAATGGCATTTAAAGGGTATGGCGTAGCCCGGGTCGATGGCAAAGTTCTCTTTATCCCTCATTCGGTGACTGGAGATAAAGCATGGATTAAAATCATCGAAAAGAAGAAGAATTATTCCATTGGAAAGTGTATCCAGCTCATCGAGCCATCCCCTTGGAGAGTGAATCCTCCATGCCCTTTCTTTGGCCAATGTGGCGGCTGTCAGTGGCAGCATATCAATGATTCGATCCAGATAAATTTAAAGGAAGAAATTTTAAAGGAGATCTTAACGAGATTAGGCGGGCTGAAGGAAACTCCTCCTATCACGGTGGCACCTTCGCCTCAACCCTATGGCTACAGGGCAAGGATCCAACTGAAGGTAAAGGGAGAAGCGATGGGTTATTACCAAGAAAGATCCCATCGGATAGTGGATATCGATCACTGTCCCATTGCCCACCCCTTAGTAAACCAGATCATTCCATCCCTTCGAAAGGCATCTCCCTCTTTTTTTCAAATGGAGGAGATCGAGATAAACGTCTCACCAGAGGAAGGGAAAGGGGTCCTCATCCTCCATCCCCTTTCATTCCATCAAGGGACGAAAGATTTCGTAAAAGAGTTTCTTCAAATCCATCCGGTCCTGAAGGGCATCGCTGTCATGAGAAAGAAGGGATTAACCCTCTTTGGCGATCCCTATCTGAATTTTACGATCTCTTTAAATCGGTGGGGAGAAAAAAGCGTTCTGCGGCTTCGAACCTCTCCAGAAAGTTTTTTCCAGGTCAATCTTGAACAGAACCAAACATTGATCCGGACCGTTCTTGAATTCTCGGATGTGAATGAGGATGAGAAGGTCTTAGATCTTTACGCGGGTGTGGGTAACTTCACTTTTCCGTTGGCCATTGCATCGAAAGAAGTCTGGGGGATTGAAGAAAATCGGTCGGCAGTGGAAGATGCTTGTTTCAATGCAGAAAGAAACGGGATTAAAAATTGCAATTTTATGCAGGGGAGGGTGGAAGATATTTTAAAACATTGGGGAAGGGAAAAACCTGATCTGATTATCCTCGACCCTCCGAGGACGGGCTGCAAGACTGTCTTGGATCAGGTGGTCAGATTGAAACCAAAGAAGATCGTCTATGTCTCTTGTGACCCCACGACCTTTGCGAGAGACCTTCGCCTCTTTTCGGAAAGAGGATTTCATCTCCAAAGACTCAGCCTCGTTGATATGTTCCCACAGACCTACCATATGGAGGTCGTGGGACTGCTTGTTGAAAAAACGAAAGAGGAGCACCCCTCCGGGGTTTAAGGAGCGTTCTCCAGCGGAGAACTTGAGGTTAGAGGTAAAAGATTTCTGCTTTAGGATAGAGGCTAAATCTCTTGCCTCAAACGAAGTGCTCCTCAAGCGAAGCGATCCTCCATCATCAAAACCTCAGATTACTTTGTTGAGTGGATATTCAATGATCCCCACCGCTCCCTGCTTCAGCAATTTTGGAATGAGTTCCCGGACAACCTTCTCAGAGATGATCGTCTCTATGGCGAACCAATCCGTCTGATAGAGAGGAGAGATGGTAGGTGCGGTGATGCTGGGGAGGATATCCATCACATGCTTGAGGTCCTTCTCCTGGACATTCATCTTAATTCCTACCATGCCCTCGGCTCGAAGGGCCCCCTGAAGAAGAAGCGAGATCTGTTCGATCTTTTCTCTCTTCCAGGGGTCTCGATAGGACGCGTGATTGGCAATCAGTTGGGTATTGGTCTTCATTAGTTCTTCGACGATGCGGAGGCCATTGGCCCGCAAAGTGCTCCCGGTCTCGGTCACCTCTACAATGGCATCGGCCAATCCTTCGATCACTTTTCCTTCCGTCGCTCCCCATGAGAACTCCACATCGACATTGATCTTGCGTTCAGTAAAGTATTTTTTTGTAAAGTTGACCAGTTCCGTGAAGATCTTTTTCCCTTCTAAATCTTTTAATTTACGGATGGGCGAATCTTCAGCCACTACCAATACCCATCGCACAGGAGATGGGCTGGTTTTGGAGTAGACCAAATCCTGGACGACCACCACATCGGAACCATTTTCCAAAACCCAATCCTTCCCGGTCAGACCCACATCCAGTGTTCCCATTTCCACAAATCGTGACATCTCCTGGGCCCGGACTAACGTACAGCGAATCTCTTCATCATCCACCATGGGGAAATAACTTCGGGAACTCACCGAGATCTTCCAGCCTGACTTTCTAAAGAGTTCAATGGTGGCATTCTCCAGACTTCCTTTTGGAATCCCGAGCTTCAGCACTTTCACTTTCCGTATACCTCCTTCGGTTCAAAGATTCTCTCTCCTAAGACCCTCCATCCACCTTCTTCATACCGGCGATGGAAGCAACTTCGAAAACCCATATGGCAGGCCGCCCCTCCCATTTGATCTACTTTAAGCAGGAGGGTATCTCCATCACAATCGAGGTAGATCTCCTTGACCTCCTGAAAATGGCCTGAGGTTTCTCCTTTCACCCAAAGTCTTTTACGGGATCTTGACCAGAAGGATGATCGCTTCGTCGCGAGCGTCTTCTCCCATGCCTCTCGATTCATATAACCCAACATCAGAACCTCGTTCGTCGAAGCATCTTGAATGATCACTGGGATGAAACCATCCCCTTTTTTAAAATCGATCTCGATCACAATACCTCCTTTCCAATTGCGGATTGCAGATTGCGAAGTGCGGAATTAAACTCCGAAATCCGCATTCCGAAATCCGAAATCAAGATGATTCCATCAAGAGTTTCACCATCTGGGCAGCGTTTTTGGCTGCAGAACCAGCATGGCAGTTATTAAAAAAGATCAAAGTCTTGGCCGTCTTCTGAGAAATACTTATAATATCCGGGATGAATTCTTTCAACTCCCCTTCGCTGTATAGGTAATCATACCTTACAGAGGTGGGGACATTAAACCAATTGGGATTCCGGCCATGGAATCGGAAATAACCAATCTCTGAGGTTGCCCTTGGAAGATAGGGCATCAACTTCGACAGTTTCGGTTCATCCACGATACAAAATCCAATCTTATTTCTCTCTAAAAATTGAAAGGTCTGTTCCTTCAACCATGTCTGGTTTCGAAATTCAAAGACCAAGGGAATCTCTTCCATCTCTGCTTTAAACCTTTCAAGATAATCCAAGTTCTCCCGATTTGGGAAAAACCCATAAGGAAATTGAGCAAGGATACAGGTCAACTTACTATCTTCCATCAAAGGGATAAGACTGTATTTAAACTTTTTAAAGATCTCCTGATTATTGACCATCGCACCCGTCTCTTTATCTCGAATTTCATGGGTCATCCCTTTAAAGGACTTCACAACAAATTCAAACTCCTTGGATGTCTTTTTGGCCATTGCCATAAAACTCTTTTGAGAAGGAAGGGTATAATAAGTAAAATTGACCTCCAGGGCATTAAACCCCAACTCTTTTTCATAGAAAGACAACATATCCCTTTCCCGAATGCCGAGGGGATAAACCGGTCCCTTCCAATCTGGAAAAGAAAAACCACTCGTCCCTATCCTAATCATTTCTCCCCTTATAGAGTCTATTGGGCAGGCCCTTGGGCTTCTGTTGTTGAGATAAAGAAATCGGGCCTAATAGCCCGATAGTTTTAAGATAGACGAATGGAAAGGGATTGTCAACACTGATGTTGCAGAGCTATGAGCTACAGGTTAAAACATAGACATGAACAAAAATATGAACAAAACCCGTCTGACATTTTTAATTCTTCTTTTTCTCTTTTTTCCCAAGAGCATTGATTTGGGACAATGCCAGGAAATCCAGACCAAAGAAAAAATCATCTCGGCATTCAGCGGGAAAATTCCAAAAGAATGGGGAGAGAGGGTAAAGGGTGTGAAAACCAAGTTAAACACAGATCAAAAAGTATTAGCATTAACCTTCGATGCCTGTGCAGGTTTAAAAGGTAATGGTTATGATGTCAAGTTAATCCAATACTTGGAAAGCGAGAAGATCCCTGCGACCTTATTTATAAGCGGCAGGTGGATTGATGCGAATCTGAATATTTTTCAGGAATTAGCAAAAAATCCTCTGTTTGAAATTGAAAATCACGGCTTAAACCATAAACCTTGTTCGGTCAATGGTCGCTCAGTTTATGGGATGGAAGGAACAAGGAGTGTGGATGAACTCATAGATGAAATAGAAGAGAATGCGATAAAAATCCAGAAGCTGACTAGTCGTAAACCAAGATATTACCGGCCTGGAACAGCATACTGTGATGAAATCGGCGTAGAAGTGGCCAACGCCTTAGGATATGAAGTCGTGAATTTTACTGTTCGCGGAGATGCAGGTGCGACACACTCGAAGACTCAAGTGAAAGAGGCTTTGCTTAACGCTTCCTCTTCATCCATTATCCTCATGCACATGAACCATCCTGAAGGAGAGACGGCAGAAGGTTTGATGGAAGCCATTCCAGAATTAAAAAAACGTGGATTTAAATTCGCTAAATTGTCAGAATACGATTTGAGATAGGAAGGAAGTTAGGTCGCCTCTTTTGTCTCTTCACCTCTCTTGTAGTAGTCAGATACTTGGGGAATCAATCTTTTTATTCTGAAGCTCAATTGGGTCTCTCCCCCTTTTTCCGAGTATCCGGCAATCGCTTCGAGGAAGACTTGAACGGTTGCTGGTGGACAGTGGAGCTTCGCCGGAGGGATCTCTCCAAGTTCGCTCTCAATTAGACTGATCAGCCGTTTGATTACCTCGTCGTCGTCTCCCAAAAGAAGTTGAGAAATCTCCTTCCCTTTTATCTTCTCGGTAAATACAGAGGCTGAGGCAATGGTTACAGCACACCCGAAAGATAAAAATTTGACATCTTCAACAACCCCTTCTTTTATCCGCAGGTAAAGAACAGTTTTATCCCCACATATCGGATTAGTAATCGTCCCGGTTCCTTCCGGGTCCTCAATTTCCCCCACATTTTGTGGGTTTCGGAAATGTTCAATGGTCTTTTGAGAAAGTTCCATTCTCTCAATCCCTCAATTTTTGAACAAATAATTCGCCTTTTTCCCCAAATGTAGGGTGCGTTCCCCGAACGCACCGTTTAAAGACACGATCGGGGATCCCCCCTACAAAAACGTGTTAATACATAATGAGTTTTTATTAGTTGATAATCTATATTTTTTAGTAGAATCTGTCAACCATCGTCTGAGAACTGAATTTTCTTGTTTTTATAAATTAAAGGGAGAGTCATTAGATTTTAGTGATAAAATGAAAAGATTAAATATATATTTGGAATCCAAAAGAGAATCAGAGAAAATACTTGTTTCCAAATATATTCATGAGGATATAGCACAAACATTGGTGGCATTAAAAATGCTTTTATATTCGATGAATATGGATTTACCCGAAGGTATGAACGTGATGTCTGAGAGGATAGAAAAAGTGTCAGAGATTATTGATCAGGCAGTCCATAAAATGAAAGAGATTTCTACAGAATTGAGGCCAAGCGTGTTGAATCACTTTGGACTTGTGGCAGCGATACAATGGAAAGCGCAAGAATTTGAAAACCGAGTGGGAATCAAATGTAAAGTGGCAATAGGTTCTGAGAGAATTGATTTAGATTGGGATCGTTCTACAACGATTTTTCGGATCCTCCAGGAGTTGTTGGATAATGTGGAGCGACATGCAGAAGCAACGCAAGTGAATATTAAATTAAGTGTGAGGGATGATATATTAGAGCTTAAGGTCAAAGATAATGGGAAAGGCATTACAGAAAAACAACTGGCTGATCCTAAATCATTTGGAATTATAGAAATTATAGAGCGAGTCAGGTCCCTTGGGGGAGAGGAAATATTCAAGAGAGTCCCAAATAAGGGGACTATAGTAACAATAAGGATTCCATTTAAAACAATTGAGGCGATTGGAAAACAATAGATAATAAAAACCCTGGTATCCAGTGGATGGCTAACGCCTCCGCTGATCTTTTTCGTTATACTCACTTTCCTTTGAAAACAAATTTTTATTCTCCTTTGTGAGCCATAGGCTCATGAATGTTTCAACCAATAATCCTTAGTTCCTGCAGTTTGACAGAAATGCACCTTTGTAGGTGAAAGCGTTAGTTAGGAGTTAATCTGACAATATCTACCAAGTCAACCCTTCGACTCCCCGAACTGAAAGCCGGATTTTGCTCAGGGTTGACCCCTTCGACTTCGCTCAGGCCAAGCTCTGAGTCGCGCTTTTTACCACGTCTTCAAAGGTGGGACTTGGCGCGGTCGAACGGGTCAAGTTTCGACTTTTACAATTCAGAATATATTGAAGGATACTTAAAGGACTTATCAGATCTTTAGAAAATAAACACTCGAACCCTTGCTCGTTCCCCCTCCCCTGTTTCCCCTCCCACCGAGGGAGGGGAGATTTTGTTGGGTTTATTTAATTCCCTTTGTTTTTTCTTTTAAAATTGGAATCACATTTTGAAAGTCATCTACAATCCCGTAATCAGCCACAGCAAAGATAGGAGCCCGGGGGTCCTTGTTAATGGCAATGATCGTTTCGGAACCCTGCATGGCCGTGACGTGCTGAAAGGCACCGCTGATGCCAATGGCGATATAAACCTTCGGCTTCACCGTCTTCCCAGAGATTCCCACCTGTCGTTCTTTGGGTAGCCAATTCCGATCGACCACCGGCCGGGAACAGGCAATGACCCCACCTAAGCTTTTTGCCACTTCCTCGATCATCGGAATATGTTCAGGTCCTCCGATCCCTTGGCCCACAGAGACAATGATCTCTGCTTGAGTAATATCCTCTCCTGTTATAGGTGCTTCAATATATTCGATAAATTTTTTTGCATCGATGGTTTCTGCGAGAGGAGAGGGTTCGATGACAATCCTCCCCTTTTTTTCACCAGGCATCTTGGGGCTGAAAACACCTGGCCGAATGGTAGCGATATATCCTTTGGATTCTCTCAAAGATACATTTGCATTAACCTTTCCTCCGTAGATGGATCGGATGGCCCTCAAGCGGCTCTCCTCAAGCGAAATGCCGATGCAATCAGTAACCAGAGGGAAACCCATTTCAACAGAGAGGCTCGGCGCCAGGTCCATTCCAAAAGCGGTATGTCCCATCAGGGTGAGAAGGGATTGATATTTTGAAATGAGGGAAGAGAGGGCTTTTTGATAGAGGATGGAATTAAAATGTTCCAGTTTTTCATCCTCTACGACTAATACCTTTGATGCCCTGGTGGCCAACTCCTCGGCGAAATTCTTAACGTTGTGACCCAATAGAACAGCAGTTGAAAAAGCCCCTCGTTGGGAGGCTATATTCTCTCCAACTCCTAACATCTCATAGGTAATATCCCGAATTTTCCCTTGTCGATGTTCTACTAATACGAAAATCTCCGCCATTGCTCTGCCCCCTTTTTATGACTTGTCATTCCTGTGAAAACAGGAATCCAGACCTTTATGTAGTTCCCTGCTTTTGCAGGGACGTCGTCTGGATTCCCGCTGGAGTTTATCCCGATGGAAATCGGGGCGGGAATGACGAAGTAAACAGTTTTCATCCTTTTTTCTTTTTAATGATTTCGGTCAATTGCGTCACGACCTCTTCAGGGCTGCCTTTCAATATTTCTGCCATCTTCCCAACCGGCGGGAAAAAGACTTGGTCGATGGCCGCATCCAATGGTTCATTAGGAGTGAGTCCTATCTTTTCGAGGTGGATCTCCTCCATATCTTTTTCTTCGGCCTCTAAGATAGCGGCAAGGGAAACATATTTGGGTTCGTTGATACCCGTCTGAATGGTCAGGACAGCGGGAAGTTTAAGCTCCAAGACTTCTTCGATACCACCCTCCAATTCTCTTCGAACTAAGGCTCGTTCTCCATCGATCTCAATATGGGTGACAATTGCTGCATGAGGAAGACCTAACATCTGTGCCAAGGCAACACCAACCTGTCCGTAGCCGTCATCCTCTGCCTGAACGCCTGTCAATATCAGATCAAAGGATTGATTTTTGATAGCCTGAGCGAGTATCTTTGCCATCAGATGGCCATTTGAAGAAATGGGTTTTTCTATTCTCAAGGCCCTGTCCGCGCCCATGGCCAAACACCTTGTCAATACCTCTTTTGACTCTTCAGGTCCAACGGTGAGGACAGTAACTGTGCCACCATATTTCTCTTTTAAAATGGCCGCCTCCCTGACCGCATAGCTGTCCCAATCATTGAGGTGGAAGACCAAATGATCCTTCTTAATATCTTTCCCGTCTTTCTCGATAAAGAGATCTGCCTCCGCTGTTTTTGGAATCCTTTTGACACACACCGCAATGTTCATTCGGCTCCTCCATACATAGCAGTCTCAGTGGTCTCGTAACTCAACCCTTCAGGGTTGAAGATCAGGGCTAAAGCCCTGAGTTACATCGCTTCGCTCACTAACTCCGCAATGTCTTTTACTACAATCTGATCTGTAAGGCCAGAGATTTTGGCTGCATCCTCGAGGGTTAAAAGGCAGAAAGGACAGGCTGTGGCAATGACTTTAGCGCCCAAAGCAACGGCTTCCTTGATTCGAATCTCTCCGTTTCGAGTCCCTTCGGTTGCCCCTTCAGCCCACATCCTTCCGCCACCCCCTTCACAGCAGAAACTCCTTTCCCTTGATCTGTCCATTTCGATAAAATTCAATCCTGGAATAGAAGAGAGGATTTTTCTCGGTTCCTCAAAGATCATGTTCTGTTTTCCAAGAAAACAGGGATCCTGATAGGTTGTATGGGTCTCTAACCCCTTTGACATTTTTAATCTCCCTATCTCGATCAAATCGGCAATCACTTGTGTATAGTGTTGTACCGGTATGCTCATGTCAGGATATTCATTCTTAAAGGCATTGAAGCAATGAGGGGAGATAGTGATAATCTTTTTCAATCCAAACTTTTTGAAAAGGGCCAAATTATCCTTAGCCAGTTTTTTGAAAAGGGTCTGTTCGCCCATCCTCCTAATCTCATTTCCGCAACAGGATTCTTTCTTTCCCAGGATACCAAAGTCGAGGTCCACCTTTTGGAAGATCTTCACGAGAGCCTTTGAGACATTCTGAACCCTGGGGTCGTAAGAAGGGGCGCAGCCCACATAAAGCAATGTCTCCGCCGTCTCTTCACCGAGAATCTTCACTCCGAGGTCTTTTGCCCAATCCGCTCTTCGATCACGGAACCTCCCCCATGGATTCCCATGGAGGAAAGTATTTTCAAAAGCATCTCTCACCGTTGAAGGTACTTCCCCTTGATGAGTGAGAATGCTCCGTAAGCCCACAATCAGTTCAACATTCTTCACTCCTGCAGGACAGCGCAGGGTGCAAGTACTGCAGGTAGTGCAGGCCCATAGCTCAGGCCGTTTGAATAGGAGAGAAGGGTTGGCAGTAAAGAATGTCTCCCTGACCAGTCTCCTCATGTTCAAGGGAGATCTGAATTTAACCGGACATCCACCCGTGCATATTCCACATTGGATGCATACATTCAGATGATAATCTTGAATAAAAGTCTTAGGATCAATTTTCATTCAGTTATCTTTCCTCAGCCCTAAAGGGCTGAGATACGAAACCGTCAAAACCTGTAACTCACGGGCTTTAGCCCTGATAAAGAGGCGTTCATCCCACCACTCCTTCTACTTCTGCCAAGACCTGCCCCTGCGTAAAATGATTCTGCCTGGCTGCCTTATTGGGACAGATTGCAGTACAAGCTCCACACCCCTTGCAGAGTGGTTCATTGACAACAGAGATTCCCTTTACATCAAGAAATTCAATCGCCGAGTAGGGACAGACCTCAATGCATAATTTGCAACCTGCGCAGAGCTCGGAATCGATCCATGCTATTGTGGGTTCTACTTCGATCTGTCCTTTAGTGGCTAGAGACATCACCTCTGCTGCGGCTGCAGAGGCCTGGGCGACCGTGTCAGGAATATCTTTGGGTCCCTGGCAGCATCCGGCCAGGAAGATTCCATCCACATTTGTACTCACCGGTCTCAATTTTGGATGGGCCTCCATAAAGAATCCATCTGGACTTAGGCTGATCCCCATTACCTGAGCAACCTTTTCAGAATCATGACGGGAGACTAAACCGGTTCCCAATACCACAAGGTCCACCGGTATCTCCACCGGTGTCCCAAGCAGGGTGTCCTCTGCTGCGACAACGAGACGGCCATCCCTCCTAAAAATCTCAGAACCTTTCCCTCGGATAAAGAAGATCCCTTCTTCTCGAACCCTTTTATAGAACTCCTGATATCCTTTTCCAAAGGCATTGATGTCGATATAAAATTCATAGATTTCGGCCCCGGTCTTCTCCTTTGCGAGATGAGCCTGCTTCATCGAAGCCATGCAGCAGACCCTCGAGCAGTAGAGATTCGCATTTTCGTCTCGGCTCCCAATACAGTGGAGAAAAGCGATCGCTTTGGGAACGGTCCCATCTTTTAATAAGATTTCTCCTTCTGTAGGTCCTGAAGGACTTGCAAGCCTTTCAAACTGGAGATTGGTGATGACGTTTTCATAGATCCCATATCCATATTGGGGAAGGAGATGAGGATCGAATAGGTCATATCCCGTTGCGATAATGATTGACCCCACTTCCTTCTCGATTAATTCCTCTTTCTGATCAAAGTCAATAGCGCACGCCTTGCAGGCCTCGGCGCATGCTTTTTTACATTTCCCTTTGGTGAGAAAGAGGCAACTTTTTTTGTCAACGACTGCTTTTAAGGGAACAGCTTGGGGGAAAGGGATGTAAATGGCTCTGCGTAGGGCCATTCCCTCTTCAAACTCTGAAAGCACCTCTCTCTTCAATACACAAGCTTCCATACACTCCCCACAACCGGTGCATCGACTGGGATCGACATAGGTAGGGTGTTTTTTAATGGTCACTATAAAATTTCCGACATAACCTTTTATGTTGACAACCTCCGAACAGATAAGAAGTTGGATATTTTTATTTCTGACTACTTCAACGGTCTTAGGAGTAAAGATACAGGAGGCACAGTCCAAGGTGGGAAAGGTCTTATCCAACTGAGCCATATGACCTCCGATATAGGGGGCCTTTTCAACGAGAAAAACCTTCGACCCTCCATAAACGATGGTCAAAGCGGCTTGAATTCCAGCGATTCCCGCCCCAACGATGAGTACGGATGGGCTGATCTTCACCCTTCTTGCCTCCAGTGCCTCGTGATGCGATACCCTGCCTACTGCTGCCTGAAGGATGTGTTTTGCCTTCTCCGTTGCTTTTTCTCTATCTTTATGGACCCAGGAACATTGTTCGCGGATATTAGCGATATGAAGGAGATAGGGATTGAGCCCTTCTTCTGAGAGGGCATTTCGAAAGGTCATCTCATGCATTTGAGGCGAGCATGCTGCAACTACTACCCGATCGATAGAGAGCTCACGGATGTCTTTTTTGATCAAATCCTGCCCAGGGTCGGAGCAGAGATAGCGGTAGTCCCGGGTTACCTTCACTCCGGGAAGCGTGCTGGAGAAATGGACGAGTTCATTACAGTCCACTGTGGCAGCTATATTGGTACCGCAGTGACAGATATAGACACCAATTTTCTGCTTCATCTCGCCTTTTTCCCTCCCCCTCGATGGGGGAGGGTGGGGGTGAACAATGGGTTTTCGTTCCCCCTCCCCTTCACCCTGTTAGATAACGCTGTCTATTCAGACCTGTTATTCAAAAAATCTTCTATCTAACAGGGTGAATCCCCTCCCGCGAGAGGAGGGGAGATTTTTGGAGGTTATTTTCTATGTCACGCCGAGAATACGGCGACCAATCAGTAACTTCTGTATCTCCTTTGTTCCTTCATAGATTTCAAGCAACTTAGCTGCCCGATAGTAACGCTCTATGGGATAATCATCGAGGTAACCATATCCACCGTGAAGCTGCAATGCTTCATCCACAACCCTGACGGCAACATTGCAGGCCCACCATTTTGCCATGGCTGAAAGTTGGGAGTCTGGGGTTCCACGATCGACATACCAACAGGCCTTATACGTTAAGTCCCTTGCCGTCTCGATCAGCGTTGCCATCTCAGCCACTTTGAATTGAGTAATTTGAAACGAGGCAATCGTTTTCCCAAACTGCTTTCTCTTCTTCACATAATTGACTGCCTGCTCCATAGCACCCTGGGCAAGACCCACTGCATGAGCCGCGATAATCACTCTGGAGTGGTCGAGAAAATTCATCAACTGAAAGAATCCATTTCCCTCGACACCCACCAGATTCTCTTTGGGTACCCTCACATTATTGAAAAAGATGTTAGCGGTATCCGAAGCGTGAAGGCCCATCTTCCCATGGATCTTATCCGCTTTGTATCCTGGACGGTCTGTTTCAACAAGAAGGATGCTGTGGCGCTTCGATTTTGAGGTCTCTTCAGGATGTGTTAAACAGTAGACTAAAAGGAATTTGGCTTCCGTACCATTGCTGATCATCACCTTATTGCCATTGATCACATATTCATCTCCGACTCTTTCTGCTCGGGTGATGGCAGAGGCCGCATCGCTCCCTGCCTCAGGTTCAGTGATTGAAAAGCCCATGACCCACTCCCCTTTTACTAAGGGCGGCAGGTACTTCTTTTTTTGTTCCTCATTACCAAAGAGTATCAATTCTTTGGCACCAAATGTTGTTTGGGAAAATACCTGCCCAAGTCCAGGTTCTGCTCTCCAGAATTCCTCCGAGATGATGGCATGTTCCAAAAGACCTACCCCCAAGCCCCCGTATTCCTTCTTGATATCGACCCCAATGAAGCCCAACTGTGCTGCTTTTTTAATGATGTCTCTTGGAAATTCTCCTTTAGCCTCACACTCTTTACCAATTGGCACCAGTTCACCTTCAGCGAATTCTCGGGCGGCTAAACGGATCTGTTTTTGGCGTGGGGTCAGTTCAAAGTCCATCAATTACCCTCACAATTCTAACATGCTGTATATTCGTTTTTCAATTTCACAAATACCTACGGTATATTTTATGAAAATATAGGTAGTAATGCCTGCCTTTGGGGTAAGCGCAATCTACATATAACCTCTCCGAAAAAGGATATACTATTCCAATTCTTCCATCACCATCCCCTTGGTAGATTTGTTTAAATATCTCTTTCGAATATCTTTTTTTAATATTTTCCCTTGGGGGCTCTTTGGCAATTCCTTCCAAAACTCAACTGACTTAGGCTTCTTATAACCTGCAAGACGTTCCCCACAAAACCTTATGATATCCTCCTCTGAGACAATAACGTTCTCCTTTGGAACAATGATTGCTTTCACTGCCTCTCCCCAGTAATCATCAGGTACTCCAATCACCGATGCTTCAAGCACAGACGGATGTTGATAAAGAACTTCTTCCACCTCCCGAGGATATATATTAACACCCCCACTAATCACCATGTCATACTTCCTGTCTACGATATAGATATAACCCTCCTCATCAAATTTTCCCATGTCACCTGTGTGCAACCAGCCATCCTTCAGCTTTTCCGCTGTCTCCTTTGGAAGTTGCCAGTAACCTTTCATCATGGCTTCACTTCTTCCTATAATTTCACCCATTTCACCAACCGAGACGTCCCTTCCCTTCTCATCAACTATTCTTATCTCATAAGAGATGACGGGCTTCCCCCCTGAAGCGAGCTTCTGAAGTTCTCTCTCAGAGCCCTCTAAGACGTGATCTTCGGGACGTAATATTGTCGTCATGGGACCACTCTCTGTCTGACCATATAGTTGGGCGAAATTGCATTTAAACCTTTTTAAAGCCCTTTTCAAAAGCTCTACAGGCATGGGAGCAGCCGCATACATGATCAGCCTCAAATTGCTGAGATCATACCG
>Ga0315274_10001928_pt1 | contig 31827 bp, 32 predicted proteins | sample YL17G02_20_MG_FD_203700 | JGI IMG/M metagenome (GOLD analysis project Ga0315274, IMG submission 203700) | Sediment microbial communities from Yellowstone Lake, YNP, Wyoming, USA - YL17G02_20 | ecosystem: Environmental > Aquatic > Freshwater > Lake > Sediment | place: USA: Wyoming | collected...
GTGCTACGGCAAGCGAGATTCATGAGATTTCCGGGGTTCCACGCGCATCGGTATATACGGTCATTGATCAGCTTCTTGATAAAGGACTCGTCTCGGTCTCTCAGTCTGCACCCAAACGGTTTGCTGCTTTTTCCCCGGAAGACGCCATTACCAGACTGATGGGCCATATCGAAAGGGATGCACAATATGCACGCGATTCCTTGTCGTTGATATATCGGGAACGGGTAGGCCCGGGACCGGGAAGTGAGGAACTCATCTGGAATATCTACGGCCTCGAAAATATCAAAAAAAGATTCACGGACACCATTTCCCGTGCTAAGCAGGAGATCAGAATTATTGCTCACCCCCAGTTTTTATCACCTGATGTCCAGCAGAAACTCATCTCTGTGGCAAATCATATAAAAGTCGAAATTATCACACCTCACTGGACTGGAGAGATACCCAAAAAAATGAGAGTGTATGTCATAAAGCATCCCGAAATCCCAAAAGAGCTTGATATGGCAAAGGATATGATGGCCGGCGGAGTCTGTATTATTGACAGTCGGAGCGTAATGGTTATCGTGGGACTGGGTGAAGAGGATGCAGTTGCACTGTTTTCAGAATCCGAAGGATTCGTCCGTTTCTTTGTGCGATATTATAACCTGATCTTTGACTGGGCCAAAAAAACCGGATGAAAAAAGAATTTTCTTTTAGTAATCCCTGATCTCTTCCATCTGCGAGATTTCCATCAGTCCCTTCATTGCCTGAGTCTGCACCCATCGACCACCCTCTCGTATTGCAGCCATCGGATTCGTGCCACCAACGGCTGCCATTGCAACGAACTGCGGGCTTACGGGAACACCAAGGAGAGGAAGGTTCGGTATCCCCACTTCGAGAATCCCGGTGAGACTGCTGCTTGAGAGCTCGTCAAGCACTGTGCCGACCTGATGTTCAGCTTCCATGTGGAACTCCCTGATATTTGCAAGAATTGACCCGCTTCCCGTGCGCATTACACTGGTAACAGAAGTCGACTTCTGGGAAATGAGCACCTGAAGGGGATCGATAGTCGTATGTTCATACAGGATGATATGAGTAAACCGCACAGGTGTGCGTTTTTCTATCTCAACAATGCCCCCCCCGATGGGGGTGATAGGAATTCCCCGACGGATCAGGAGACCGTCAAACGTTATACTGCATATAGTGCAGATACCCGTGAATCCTTTCGGCACGGCATACCCGGCAATTTTCTCGCCGTAAGAGAAGAATCTGACACGACCACTCACCGTCACACCGGTCTTATAAGCATCTTTAAGCGTGGATATTGCAAAGTCGAGATCTTCGTTTTTAATCAGAGATAAGTTATAAACAACAGTGCCTTCACCCGAGACAGGATCAAAAGTCACCTGCATAGCAAAATCTTCAATGCTGTGGTTGACGAATTTGAGCGGAACGGTCATTACAGTAATTTCAGACATCGCAATAGAAAAATTGTTCTATAAGACCATGGCAATTTATTTATGATGGAACACGACATGCGGGAAAAAGCCAAGAATGCGATGCGACTCATTCTTGAGGCAGCCCGTTTTGAGGTCGAAGAGGTGGATGAACCTCTCGACCTTTCTGCGGTACGCGACAGCACCTGCCTTCTGGTACTCTGTTCAAACGACAGTGACCTTATCGGGCAGTTTGACAAAACAAATTACAACCTTATGATCGATGATCATGAGATGAGCTGCAAAAAACTCCTCTTTTCTATAGATAAGGAAATTGTAACTGAGAACTGTATCCACTGGGGTGTTGACGAATTTGTACGGTTTACCGGTGAGGCAGTGCTGGCCGACATTCTTGACCGCGAACTGGCACTGGATCTCACGCCATCAAAAGGCAAGAAATCAGCTGTTACTGCTGCATCCGCCGGGCAGGAAGTACCCCGGAAAGAGGAGCCCTCTGGCATCACCATCCCGCATTACCCGGTAAAAATCACCGAGCAGGCAGCAATGCGAACCGCGGGAGTTCAGGGGACCGCAAAACTCCGTTTCATACCGTATTACCTTTTTCATTACACGAGCAGTGGCGAACAGATCTACAAGGACCGGCGCATTCCCTTTGATGCTGATGGGTGGGGTGCAATTAATGCCATCAACGGCATAAAGATCGACCTTGATGATAAGTTAGTTGAGGAAAAGGAGATTCCCGGAGGCGCTGAAGTTTCTGATCCCCATATCCGGAAAGATGAGGCAACAGAGCGAATTGTCAATGAGCTGATCGACCGGCTTACCCAGAAGGTACGCATCAAGCAGGAGAAAGGCGACGCGATCTTCTACGAAGAGAAGACCCTCAAACCCGAAAAGAAAAATATCTCTGTTGATACCCGGCAGGTCTATATCCCGATTTGGCAGATACGGGGCAAAAAGGTTGTCGAGGTTAATGCGTTTACCGGTGAACTGCTCTCAGAACCGATGGATGAAGGCGTCGAAATATTATAAAGAGAAGGTTGCACAGGGATTAGAAAACAGGAGACGTCCTGTGCACCTCCCGTTAATTAGCAGAATTTCCCTGTATGTAGTAAAGGAAAACCCATGATTGTTGTTCTTGGGGGGGGCCCGGCAGGAAGGATTGCATCAATCCGTCTCGCATCCGCAGGTAAAGATGTACGGCTTATCGAGCACGGGGGTATCGGGGGTCAATGCCTCCATTTTGGCTGCATGCCCGTATGTGCCCTGAATGATGTCGCCCGCTTCATTCATTCGACACGCACATTTCATACTCTGGGGATTATTGATACTGTACCTGATATCAATTTTTCAACAATTTTTTCAGAGATGCATGCAATCCAGGAAAAGATCGCTTCTGTTCTGGATACCGAGACCAGATCTGCCGGTGTAAACATAATCTATGGGAAAACCGGCAGGCTTGAGGGCAAGAAGGTTTTTGCCGGAGATGAACAGATGGATGCGGATGCGGTCATTGCCGCCACAGGTTCACGACCTAATATTCCTGATATCAAAGGGATCGATCTCAATGGAGTATATACTCCCCATACCCTCTTCTGTATGAAAAAACTCCCCAAAAAACTGGCGATTATCGGGGGGAGTGTGATGGCTGCTGAATTTGCCTATATTTTTTGCATGTTCGGCAGCGAGGTGACTATTATCAGCCGGAGTACTTTTCTGAAAAACACGGATAAACATCTCCGTGCCCTTGCAATTAAGGAACTTGAAGGGGTGGAGATTAGTGAGGATACCAGCGTACAATCGATATCCGGGAGATCGCATATCCACTCGGTTCGTGTGAAAGCAGGCGACAAGGATGAATCGATTGATGCTGATGCAGTCCTCATTGCCGCAGGTCTTGTCCCACGCTCCGAAATGCTGAACGGGGTAAAAAAAGGGTCTATTGGAGAGGTTATTGTTGATCGCCAGATGCAGACAAGTGTCCCGGATGTCTATGCCTGTGGAGATGTCATTGGCCCCCCGTATCTCACCCCTGTTGCCCGTTATCAGGGTATTATTGCAGCCGATACTATCCTTGGAAAGCCTCACACAATGGATATGCAGTATATCCCGCAGTCGATTAATCTTGCCCATGAACTTGCATTTTGCACTCCGGAAACGGAGGGTGCCGCTTCACTTGCGATTCCCGGACCTGCAGGACCAGGAACATTCTGGTCTGTCCCCTCCGGAGATACCGGGCTCGCCAAGGTTATGGTTGACCCGGATAGCGGGGCACTTTTAGGATTCTGCGCAGCAGGACCTGGCGGAGGGCTCATTGCCGGTTATATGGCATTTCTCATGAGGCGCCATTTTTCCGTTCATGATTTTGATGAGTTCATCGAAGTCCATCCATCGACAGATGGCATCTACGGGCTTTTGAAATACGCGTCCGATATGCTGAAGAAGCGCACACGAATTTAACGAGCCTGACTACGTGTTCCTCAATCAGGAAATTGATTGTTTTACCTGTTTGCCAGTGCAGGAACCAAAAAAAAGGTCTTCAGGCGCAAATGCTGATGGTATTATTACGATCAAAATTGAACAATAAAGATACATATAATCCTTAAAATGGGTGCTTTCCGATGACTAACCCCCCCGAAAATATTGCATTTGACCAGACACGGCTCGATAAAGTGCGTGCACTCAAAGATAAAGGTATCACTATTTTCCCGTCTTCATTCGACCGTCAGCACACGGTTCTCGATATCAGGACCCGGTACGCGGATATCACCCATGACAAGAGTGCTGAAGCCGTATCAACCGCTGGCAGGGTTTATATCGTGCGAAACCACGGGAAAACCCTGTTTGCGGACCTCGGTGATGAAACCGGTAAGATCCAACTCTATATCCGGAAAAACGATATCGGGAACGAGCAGTTTGAGCTGTTCAACCAGTTCATCGAACGGGGGGATATCATCGGGGTAACCGGTCATGTGTTCCGGACAAAACTAGGAGAAATTACGGTCTGGGTTGAGACATTCACCCTCCTCTGCAAGGCTGTCTGTTCGCTCCCGGAGAAATTTCACGGCCTGACGGATGTCGAGAAACGCTACCGCCAGCGATATGTCGACCTGATTGTCAACGAGGAGAGCAGGCAGACGTTCCGGAACCGGAGCCGGATTATCTCGTTGATCCGCAGGTATCTTGATGATCGCGGGTTCCTGGAATTCGAAACCCCCATTCTCCAGCCGGTGTACGGCGGGGCAAATGCCCGCCCGTTCACTTCATACCATAACTTCCTTGACCAGAAGCTGTTCCTCCGGATTGCACCCGAGCTGTACCTGAAACGACTGGTTGTCGGGGGATTTGAGAAGGTCTTTGAGATTGCACGGAATTTCCGCAACGAAGCGGTCGATACTGATCATAACCCGGAATTTTCCATGGTGGAGATCTACTGGGCTTACCGGGATTTCGAGGACATGATGGCTCTGACCGAAGACATCATCGCCTCCATTGTCTTTGAAGTCCATGGTAAATTTGAGCTGCCGTTCGAGAACATTACCCTGAATTTTGAAAAGCCATGGAAGAAACTCTCCATGGTGGATGCGGTAAAGGAGTATGCCGGAATCGACATCTATGCCCATACGGTTGAACAGCTCCGCGAACTCGCACGGCAGAACAATCTGGATGACTGGGAGAAATCAAAAACCCATCGCGAATTCCTCATCCAGTTCTTTGAAGGGCTCGTCGAAGAGAAACTTATCCAGCCGACTTTTGTTTACGATTACCCGGTGGAGAACTCCCCGCTTGCCAAGAGACACCGGACAAAAGAGGGATTCACCGAACGGTTCGAATTGTTCATTCACGGGATGGAAGTTAGCAACGGGTTCTCGGAGCTGAATGACGCGATGGACCAGAAGGCGCGGTTCGAAGACCAGGACGAGAAGCGGCGGCTGGGCGATATGGAAGCCCAGATGATTGATTACGATTTTATCAACGCTCTCGGGTATGGCATGCCACCGACCGGTGGTGTGGGCATAGGCATCGACCGGCTCGTGATGCTTCTGACGAATAATAGTTCGATCAAGGAGGTTATCCTGTTCCCTTCGATGAAGAGCGTGCAGGAAGAGGACCCGGAGAATCGGCGGGACGGAAACGCTTGACCTGAACCAGGGAAGAAATAGGTTTCAGACTGGAATATCCCTCTTTTTTATCGTTCTACGGATATTTGATTCATCGATCACGCACTGCGATGATTCGCAAACGCTCAAAAAATACGCAAACTGGCCTGGTACCGGCATCATGTGAATGAGGGTGGTATGGCCTACACCCCCTCAAGAAAATCCGGATGGGGGGTCGGGGGGGCCCTGATAAGGATGAGTGGAGGGTCCCCCCGCCTCTCCCCCCAATTATTCGGGGGGGGGTCTCCCAAAAAATTTGAGCGATCTTCACCCCTCAGCTAATAAGCCCCCCGATCATGACACCGGCAACCGCTGCTGCAGTCGCGATCGCGATCGTCTCGAGCACGGTCCGCACCGTGTTGCGGTTACCGATCTTTGCCCGACCGATACCCAGCAGAATCAGGAGGGTTGCGGTTCCCGCGATACAGACAACCCGGGCCTCGACAAACGGGAGGAGTGCAAACGGGATGACCGGTATGATCCCTGCAACGAAGTCCGCGATCCCCATCCACGTAGCATGCACGACCGGGGAGATCTTCCGGGCCGGCGGCTCCTCCTCATAGGAGATCGCAGTTTCAATCCTACGGATCGCAAGCGGATCGGCCTGCATATCGTCACGGATTGCGTTCAGGCTCTTTGTGCTCAGGCCCGTACCCTGCAGCACGCCCATCAGCTTATCAACCGCACCGAACGGATCACTCCGGATCTCGGTTTCCCGCCTTTCTGCCTCCACCCGGGCCTCGTCACTCACGGACTCGAGGTCGAGATAGAGTCCTGCCATCATCGCGACCGATGCCGCGATGGCACCGGTCGCCCCCGCGAGGAAGACGACTTCCCCCGACTGGGCTCCCGCTGCAACCCCGAGCACAAGGCCGAAGATCGAGACGACACCGTCCGACATGCCAAAGACGATCTCACCCGCAGAGTCGTGGATGGACTCCTTCATCCGGGAAAGGAACGAGCCGCCTGCTGCCTGCTCCGTCATACGGAGGCCCGCCTCATGATGTATCCTTCCATACAAAAATCTTGGCAGGACGGGATTTAAAGCGATTGAAATAAAAGCGGGGATTTATTTCTTCTGCGCCGGTTTCTCAGTGCGGTGGATCAGCCGGCACGTCTTCACGCATTTCCAGTTCTCGGGGAGGAACTTCCCGTCTGGGCAAGGTATCATCGTGGTGTGGTACTTCTCCCCGCAGACACGGCATTCCATGAGTCCTGACTTCTTATCACTTTGTATAAACAGAGAACGTCGGGTCACTTGTGGTATGGTTCGTTACGATTGATTTTACATGCACGGTAAATCTGCTCAAGGATAATGAGCCGGATCATCTGATGAGTAAATGTCATCAGCGAGAGTGAGAGACGGATATTACTTCTCGCGATAACAGCGTCAGAAAGTCCGAGATCCCCCCCAATAATAATACTCAGGGAATTTCTGCCGGCAATCTCATACCGGTGAAGGTTTTCAGCCAGAGTCTCGCTTGACCAGTGAACCCCATTGACGTCAAGGACGATGATAAAGCTGTCCTGAGGGATCGACCCAAGAATCCGCATGCCCTCGGCCTCCTTGATCCGTTTTTGATCTGAGGGTGTGAGATGTCCAATTCTTTTATCTTCAGCAATCTCAAGGATATTCATTTTCACGTACGGGCGCAGGCGTTTCTGGTATTCTGCAATACCCTCCTGCAGGTACTTTTCCTTGATCTTACCGACAGCGATTATGAGAATCTGCATGGGTCTTCCCACGTGGAAACAGGTGGATTACCCTGCCACATGCCAAAAGAATATTATCCAAATATCTTTTTTGATTGTTCAAGTGCATCAACAGCCGGGAGCTTTTTGCCGGTCAGAAACTCAATACAGGCACCACCACCCGTAGAGATATGGGTGAAATCATGTTCAATGCCAAGTTTTTCTATGACGGCAGCAGTGTGCCCGCCACCTACGACGGAGAACTCTACTTTCGATGCCGCCCGGAGCAGTTCGTATGTCCCAGTAGCAAAATCAACATCTTCAAAGACGCCGGCAGGTCCGTTAAAGACAACAGTACCTGCCTTTTTGAGAGCCTGAACAAGGGACGCCAGAGCGTCCATGCCCAGGTCGAGCACGGGGGTATCTTCAGGAATCCTGTCAATGGGATATTCGACACGATGGTTGTCCTGCCTGACGGCAACGGATTCCGGCATAACCACACGGTCCCGGTACAGGGAAAGGATCTCCTTTGCCTTTTCAATCTCCGGCTGGTATTTGAGCTGGGCAATCAGCTGGGTGGAGGGCTTTCCGATATTGTAGCCGGCAGCGATCAAAAAGACATTGGCAACAACACCGATCACGATAACCTGATCAGCAATGCCGTTCGCCAGCACATGCCGGGCGACATCAATAGAATCATCCACCTTCGTGCCGCCAAGAACCATACAGACAGGGCGGGGTGCACCGGAAAATACTTTGGAGAGTGTTGCAACTTCCTTTTCCATAAGGAGTCCGCCCGCTGATCGCATGGCAAGCGGGAGACCCACGATGGTTGGTTGTGAACGGTGGGCGGTACCAAATGCATCGTTTACAAAAACATCAGCCATTGAGGACAGTTTTTTTACCAGATGGGTCTTTTTTGCTTCTTCTGGTTTCAGGGTCAGGTTCTCTTCTGCATTGAACCTGACATTTTCCAGCATCAGTACATCACCAACCTTCATGGCATGCACGGATTCCCGTGCATGACGCCCGAATATGCCGTCAACGTACTTGACCGGCTTTCCCAGAAGCTGCTCGAGCTTCTCTGCATGTGCTTCAAGCGTGGTGAAATCTTTTTTCCCGGGTCTGCTCTGGTGGGTGACAATCACAACGCGGCTGTCAGAAAGTGTGCGGATTGTCGGAAGGTGCTCCCGGAATCGTTTATCATCAAGAATAATGTTGGAGGTAGGATCAATGGGGGAGTTGAGATCGAGCCGGAGGAGGACGGTTTTTCCGTTACACCCCAACTCCCTGATGGTTCCAATCTGCATCCAGACCACCGTACAGATTTATGATGTGCTCCTCGCTTTGATTCTTTTCATCCGGAAGAGCTCTTCACGCTCCATTTCATCAAGGCGCATCTTAATGAAGTCCCGGGCTGCGGTGAGTTCAGGGATTACCTTGAACTCGAGGGCATTTACCCTCCTTTTTGTCTTTTCAATCTCGTCAAGCAGGCGTTTCATCGTAGTTTCGATTTCGGCGCTTTCTATGATTGATTCCACCAGCTCTTCGAACGCTGAAGCAGTCTCATCAATAACCGTTGAGGTTCCAAGAACGCCATAACCCCTGTCCACGAGACTTTTCCTTACCTTGGAGGCTTCAATCTGGGGCACTATTACTCCCATAATATTTTTGCTTTTCAAGGTAATTTCTGGAACCTCTTTTACCGAGAATGCCGCTGATTTCACACCAATGGCACCTTCTACGGTGTTAGCAACTGCCATCATCTCGACGGCAACCTGATATTTATCCAGAAGTTCGCCCCTGCTATCCTTCGCAGTGGCAAGCACCTTGAAAAATTCAAGGATCAGTCCATCGCGCTTCATTTTGAGGATTTTGTAGCCCCGCTCGGAGAGCTGGATCTTCCGTTTGAGGTTGATCAGTTCCGAACGGGTCGGCTTGATATCACGCAGCGCCATGGACAGTTACTCCTTCTTTGCACCGGCCTTGAACTTCGGGTGGTACTTGTTGATCAGTTCGCGATCAATACGAGTCAGCTGCTCAACCGGCAGCGTCGCCAGAAGGTCCCAGCCAAGGTTCAGGGTATCTTCTATAGTGCGGTCCTCGTCATAGCCCTGGCGGACAAAGCGGTTCTCAAAGATATCCGCGAACTCGAGGAGCAGGCGGTCTCGCTCGGAGAGTGCGTCCTTTCCAACGATAGCCACGAGGCCACGGAGATCGTTACCTTCCGCGTACCCGGCATACATCTGGTCGGAGACCTTCTTGTGGTCTTCCCGCGTACGTCCCTTTCCAATACCGAGATTCATCAGCCGCGAGAGAGAAGGCAGCACATTGATAGGCGGGTAGATACCCTTACGGTGAAGATCCCGGTTGACCACAATCTGGCCTTCGGTGATATACCCGGTCAGGTCAGGGATCGGATGGGTGATATCGTCACCGGGCATCGTCAGGATCGGGATTTGGGTGACCGAGCCCTTCAGGCCCTTGATCATCCCGGCACGCTCATAGAGACAGGCAAGGTCCGTGTACATGTATCCCGGATACCCACGGCGTCCTGGTACTTCTTCACGGGCCGCACCGATCTGCCGGAGCGCCTCGCAATAGTTGGTCATATCCGTCAGGATGACGAGCACGTGCATACCGAGCTCAAAAGCAAGGTATTCAGCAGTGGTGAGGGCGAGCCGCGGTGTGATGATACGCTCGACGGCAGGGTCGTCTGCAAGGTTGAGGAAGACTACCGCTCGTTCGAGTGCACCGGTACGCTCGAAGTCCTGCATGAAATAATTTGCTTCTTCCTTCGTTATACCCATAGCAGCGAAGACCACGGCGAAGCTCTCAGTAGAGCCGGGCACCTTCGCCTGCCGTGCGATCTGCAGCGCGACTTTGTTGTGAGGGAGACCTGCTCCAGAGAAGATCGGGAGCTTCTGGCCACGGACAAGGGTGTTGGTACCATCGATGGTCGAGATACCAGTCTGGATGAAATCCGCCGGCATGCCCCGGGCGTACGGGTTAATTGCAGCACCGGTGATATCGAGGCGTTTCTCCGGGACAATCTCCGGGCCGCCGTCGATAGGCTTACCGCCACCGGACAGGATACGGCCGAGCATTTCACGACCCACGGGCATCTTGATGGTCTCGCCGGTGAAACGGACACCGCTGTCCCTGCCGATACCGGTCGTATTCTCGAAGATCTGGACCACTACCAGTTCGTCGCTCGTGTCGAGAACCTGACCACGCTTGGTTGAGCCATCGGAAAGAATTATGTGCACGAGCTCCCCATAGGCAATCGGCTCGGTCTTCTCGACGAAAACGAGAGGCCCGGCAATCTTGTTGATCGTCCTGTATTCCTTCATGCTGCCGACCTCAGTACATTGAATTCAGCGTCCATCTCTTTCTCGATCTTGGCAAGCTCAGGTTTGTAATCCTTGATGAACTTGATCTGATTCAGCTCGTTCTTCGATTTGACCCCGTTAATCTGCGTCGGGCTGACACCGGCAATTTGCGCTGCATAGGCAAGAACCGAGAAGAGCTTGATGGCTTTCATCATATCATACTGCTTCTTCATGTCGCAGAATGTGTCGACTGCATCATACGCGTTCTGCTGGAGGAATATCTCACGAATCATACGGGCAACTTCAATAGTCACCTGCTCTGATTCGGGTAATGCGTCAGAGCCAACAAGCTGCACAATTTCCTGAAGTTCAGATTCTTTCTGGAGCACTTCCATTGCCCATGACCGGATCTTGTTCCATTCCGGGGATACCTCGCGGTCATAATAATCATTGAGGTTTTCAAGATACAGCGAGTAGGAGTTCAGCCAGTTGATTGCCGGGAAATGCCGCCGTTGTGAGAGCTTTGCGTCAAGCGCCCAGAATACTTTTACAATACGCAGGGTATTCTGGGTGACCGGCTCTGAAAAGTCCCCACCCGGGGGAGATACCGCACCGATTACCGAAACGGATCCACGGGCACCGTTCAGGGTTTTGACCAGTCCGGCACGTTCATAGAATTCAGAAAGACGTGCTGCAAGATATGCCGGATATCCTTCTTCACCCGGCATCTCTTCGAGACGGGATGAGATCTCACGCATGGCTTCTGCCCAGCGGGAGGTTGAGTCTGCCATTAAGGAGACATCGTATCCCATGTCACGGAAGTACTCAGCGATGGTGATACCCGTGTATACCGATGCTTCACGGGCTGCGACCGGCATGTTCGAGGTGTTTGCTATGAGCACCGTCCGCTCCATCAGAGGTTTACCTGATTTGGGATCTTCCAGGTGCGGGAACTCCGTCAGAACCTCGGTCATCTCGTTGCCGCGTTCACCACAGCCGATGTATACTACGATCTCCGCGTCACTCCATTTTGCAAGCTGCTGCTGGGTAACTGTCTTGCCGCTCCCGAAAGGTCCGGGAATTGCGGCAGTACCACCCTTTGCAATGGGGAAAAGACCGTCGAGGATCCTTTGGCCGGTGATCAGCGGGATTGTCGGGTTCATCTTCTCTTTTACCGGTCGTGGTACACGGACCGGCCAGCGCTGGATCATCGGGTACTCCCGACCATCCTCAAGAATGCAGATGATCTCATCTACGGTAAAATCACCGCTTTTAATTGTCTTGACAATGCCCGGTTTTGCATTCGGGGGCAGCATGACCTTATGGACGATGTTGGTTTCCTGAACTTCACCGAGAATCGCACCTGCTTCAAGCTTGTCACCCGATTTTACGAGCGGTTTGAAGGTCCACTTCTTCTCATGGGAGAGCCCGGGTGCAGAAACACCACGTTCAATGAAGTTGCCCATCTTGTCCACAAGAACTGCGAGCGGGCGCTGGATCCCATCGTAGATACTGGTCAGAAGGCCCGGACCAAGCTCCACTGATAGCGAAAGTCCGGTATTTTCCACCAGTTCGCCGGGCTTGATACCGGATGTGTCCTCATAAACCTGGATAATGACGTTGTTACCCTGGATCTTGATGACTTCTCCCATCAGCGCTTCTTTACCTACCTTCACCACATCGTACATGTGGGCGTCAAGATTGACTGCCGTAACGACGGGGCCGGCGATTCTTTTGAGAACCCCTTGTTTTGCGTCTTTTGATTTTTTGGTTTTTACTTCCACAGATCAACACCCACCGATCTCTTGATTCTCTCTCTCATGGTCAATCCCCCTTCCTCAGCACCAATGGCGATCACCGTCGGCCTGACGGAATTTTCCAGGGTGGCGCGAAGCCTGCGGGGAATCTTCTCCATATCGCTGCTGTTGAGGACGAGAATGCCAACCTGCCCGTCATGCAGCACGCTGGTGATATATTCATTGCGTTTTTCATCATTCTCGGCCGCATACGTTTTACGGATGCCTGCAAGACGAAACCCGAGAATGAACTCACTGTTGCCGATTACTGCAATCTCCATTTACACCACCAGGTATTCCGATATCCTCTCTGCCGGGAGTTTTGACTCCTTTCCTCTGGTGAGCGCCCGGAGGTTGAACACCTCATACTTCTTCTTCTCAAGATAGACAAGGATTGGATGAATGGAGAAAGGATGGCGTTTGGATAAACGCTCCATCTGCTCAAGCTGGACACGTGTCAACTTGATTTCGATATCACGCCCGGTCTTGTCATTTTTTAACGCATCCAGGAGAGTGAGTAGAGGTTTTTGGCGGATCTTTACCTTGAGCTGGTCAATGAATTCGGTCTGGTCCTTTATGAGATTCAGGCTCGCAAAATCCGCTGATGAAAGGACACCTCCGGTTATAAACATCTCCTGTGCATCTTCCTCAAAGGTGTCCGCACGCAGCCGGAACAGGGTCTTTAGATTCTTGATGTCGATGTCGAACCTGATAAAGTCCAGAAACAGATTTCCTCCTTTGATTCCACTCTCAGCCTCTGCTATAATCTCTGAGAAGAATTGTTTGTAGAGCTCATTTTCCATATGGGAGAATGATCCGCTTTCCTTCGCTGCAGGATACTCTCGTGCGAGAACCGGATACATCCGATGGCCCTTGAGTGCTTCGATAATCCTTTCGGGACTGTCTTCGGTTAAAAGACGGTCAAGGATTACCCGGTCAAGACTGCCTGCAGGGACCAGGATTTCCTTGATCTTTCCCACCTTCTCTCCCTGCATCTTGCCACGCAGGATAGTGAGAATATTCTGGATATCCCAGCGGCGAAGATACGCCTGGGTGAACTGTTTTAAGTTGCCCGGCGTGATCTCCTGGATCTTCTGATATTCCTTCGCAAGGTTCCAGCTCAGGGCAACTTCGATAAGATCAATCCCCGAAAATATGGTTCCCAGCTCATCGATCTCCTGTTTGTATGCCGTTTCCTGGATAATACGGGTGATTTCCGGGAGGCTCATATTGAGCATCCGCATGTACTCTTCGCGGGGTATGAGCTTCGATTTTCTCACCCGCATCCTGGTACATACATAAATGTAGGGTGCCGGGTTACGTATCATTGCAACCAAGTACACACCTCCTTAGGTAAACAGGATATCTGATGCATCCTTCAACCCTGATTCCCACACTTTGTCAAGGAATGTGCGGTAACTGTAGTCAATCTGCAATTCGCCTCCCTCACCTTCCACAAGAACTCCCCCATCGATATCGACAGGTGTCCCGACTTTGAACTTGGCAAATTCGGGATTCTCGGAGATAACTGCCTTGACTGCTGCCATATCCCGTTTATTGCAATAAATTTTACCCTGTGAGATCTCCTTTTTTGCTTCGGTGAGGAGTTTTTTGATGGCTTCGCGATGGAAGCTTTCAGGGAGACCGGCAATCTCTATCAGAACTGTTTCGTAGACCTTATCCAGAAGTGCCTTCTGCGTGTTTAATAGCTCGCGTTTGACAAGCAGGTTGGCTGCAGAGACTTCCTGATCAATGATATGCCGGGTCTGCTTTGCCGATTCTGCTTCTGCGGCGAGTTTGATCTCCGCGACATGCCTGCCGGCCGATGCAAGGATTTTGTCTGTTTCCTGCTTTGACTCTGCATGGATCCTATCCGCATCTGTTCTGCCCTTTACCCTGATCTCTTCAACAACGGCTTCCAGTCCCATTGTCTGCCCCGGCTTTTAGAATATGAGGAGCAATGCCACAACGAGCCCGAAAATGACGATGGTTTCCGGAATGACGGTAAGTAACAGGACAAGCCCGAATATGTCCTTGTTTTCGGCAGTCGCACCGACTGCTGCAGACCCTATCGCCATCTCGGCCCATGCCGCGGCGAATGCAGTCCCGGTGATAGCGATCGCTGCTGCGATTGCCTTCATCCCGATCTGCGATGCTTTCATTACTTCAACATCTGTAATTGCTGTTACTGCTGCTGCTACAACTTCTGCTGCCATTATTAATCCTCCGTAAATCTTCTTTTAAACCCAAACGGGCTGTATTTTATGCCTCCACCCTTGTAGAACTTGGTGAAGAATTCGACATAGTGCAACCTGACGGAATGCAGGCTTCCCCCAATGATACCCAGCACCATATTCATCATATGACCGAGGAGGAAGACCAAAACTCCCATGATAATTAATAGAACGCCGATCGGCGTGATGTTGCCGAGCTGGGGCTCAATAAGCATTCCGATTGCAATAAAGTTCACCACCATTGCGATGGCCACTCCAGAGAGACCGACCGCGACCAGACGTGAATACGAGAGTGTATGGCTGAAAATGGTGGGGAGCTCAACGATTTCAAGCGCTGATTCCCGTGCAATACAAATAATTCCCACAACAAGTGCCGTAATGCCAATCAACGCGGCGACATTCAGCCCCATCACAACGGGCGGCAGACCGGTGAGATCCGGCATGAACGGCATCGGGACCATAGACCAGATCAGGAAAAGGGAGCCCCAAATCATCAGGATCCATCCGACATTTGCGAGGACGGCTTTCGTCCGGTGAGCCCCATGGTCATGTTGTGCATGATTGACAATACCCAGGACCCTTCCCAGGGTAATATGCACAATCCCAATCCAGATAGCCATCATCATCAGGCCCGGGATATTGGGACCATGCCCTCCTTCACCACCTATGTTGAGATGCCGTGACGGTAGAATATACGCCCACGGGCAGGGGAACCCCAAAAACTCGCTGTAGAACACCCCAAAAAAGATGCTTGAGATGCTCGCATTTCTGAGCACTACAATCAGCTGCCGCCCTTCATCTCCTTTTACGAATTTCCGCAGAACCAGGCACAGGGCCAGCAACAGGATACCATACCCCACATCTCCCATAATAAGACCGAAGAAGATGGGAAATACAATAGAGACCATGATTGTCGGATCAAGTTCGGTGTACTTTGGTCGCGAGTACGTATCCATGAGCAGCTGCGACGGACGTGCAAACGGGGGGTTGTCATACTCTACCGGGACAGGATCATGCTCGCCGACCGTCAGCTCGGTTACAAATATCTTGCCGCCGGTTGCACCATTGAGCGCATCCTTCAGGGATGCAACCCTGTCCTTCGGTATCCACCCCTCGGCAACGAACGTCTGCCCGATCGTTGCGAACCGCAGGGGGGCTTCCGCCCGTTCTATGTCCGCTTTCAGTATCTCCTCGCATGCGACCAGAAATTCCCTGTGCCTGTCCCTGATCTCATCGAGTCTCCGGTTAATCTGGTCGATCTCCGCTTTCGCCTGTACAACCTGCTCGTTGTAAGCGTCGATCCGTGCCCGGGGCATCCCCGTTTCAACAGGGAGAGTAACTGCATGAAAATTCGCCTCTAGCAGCACCCGATCCACGTCACTGCGGCGGTCATTTCTAAAGACGGCAACCATAAACCGCCGTGCCTTCCCTGACGAGATGTACACCTCGGCGGGCTCCGGAATATTTACCTCTTTTGAAACATACCCGGCAAGAACAGTGAGCCCTGCATACCAGCGGTACATCTCCATATCCATCGGGATCTCGGCAAACGGAAGGATCTCGGCAATCTTCTGCTCGCATTCCTTGAGTGTCACCTCAAGCCGGGATCGTCTGCCAGTGAGCTCCCCGAGCTCACGTTCGATTATGGGCAGTTCCTGTTCGATCTTCGATCTCAGCTCGGCATTGGGGTGTTTTCCCGTCGGTTCGATCTCCGATGACCTGATGAGAAACGCATTCTCGATGGTACGCACCTTTACAAGATCCGTAGAAACTTCGCCTGCACCCGGGAGCGGTTTACCGATCGAAAAACCATCATATCCTTCCCGGCCGTCAACAACGAAATCCTCGATATGGAACAGGTGGGACCGGTAGAGTTCCCTGATAACAGGGTCAAGCTGATCCCTGGACGCCACGATAAGCAACCGGCTCATCTGCCTAGGCGCTAACATGCAGCTGCTCCTTGAACCTCGCTACCAGCAGCTGCACTGCTTTTGAAAGGTGCGGTGCCCCTTTCTCCCTGATTGCCTCCGCACGCTGATTGCCACTTTTTATGATTTCAGCATGCTTAAGTGCCGCCTGGTGCCGTGCCTCTTCCAGTTTCAGCTTTTTATATTGTTCAGCATTACTCTGCGCTTTTGCAATCAGATTATCAAATTCCAGCTCAGCCTGAGAATGCCTGTGCTTCTTCTCTTCCTGGGCCGCACTGATTGTTTTTTGGTACTCCTCTTCAGTTTTTTTAATGTCTTGTAGGACCTCAGTCTTCATCCAACCCTCCTCTCACGGCAGTACAATAATTGGTGAAAAAAACCATATATGTATTGTTATTTACGATCAAAAAATCGTTACCCCGGATGAAATTCTTTTAAAATGGGCAATTCAGGAAAAATCAGTTTTAATTTCGTATTTTATATTCCGGGGGATTATGCTCTCGGGGAGAGGGAATACATCGACACCCTGCTCACTTCTCTTTAGGGTAATACCTGCAAGCTCATCACTCGAACAGATAAGGTGCTGATCCGGATGGGTCCCCCTCCGAATCGAGCAGCTGGTAAAAATTTCAGGTCCTACGGACACTACATAGGAAATCCGTCGTGATCCGGGATGATCTTTGGGCAATACTAACAATGGCACATGGAATGTTCTCACAAGATCGATGAGCATCAGGGCAGGCTCAATGGCCCCGTCTTCCGGAGAGGAAACAACAACAAGGTCACCAGCTTCAACACCCTGACAATATTCCTCATGGGCGGTCTCGATGCAAAGTCCAAACCTGTTCTTTACTTTTGCAACGAGTAAAAAAGATTGTTTCCCCCTGATGAGCAATACCTCATCATCGAGGGCGTAGTTCATGCCAGAGCCACATCATCTGACTGGCAGCTGGGACAAATGGGTTTTTTACCAATACCTTTGAACTGCTCATTGCATTCATTGCAGCGGTAATCCTTCCCTTGCACCCGATCCGGGGGAAGATCAATGTCTACCGGTCCACCGACAGTACACATATCCACATCACCTCACTACGAGATCTGTGCGACATTATTTAATCCTATCTCATACACTGTTTACCTTTTTTTTATGCAATCCTCATTTTTTCCTCGCTCCCGAAGCAGGCAGGATGAGAATGTCTCCACAATCCCGGGATAGTAAACCCTCTGAAATAGTAAAAAAAGGGGACTGTTTCATCTGAAGCAAACATCTTTAAAAAAATGGCTCTGTAGAAATGTTCAAAAAAACTTGAACGCTCACGGGGGTTTCACCCCCGCCGCTTCGGCTCCCCCCAAATGCGATAACATCTGAACAGGTAATACGTTATCATCGCAATCAGCGCACGGGCGGTATGGGGGGACAGGTACTGTCCCCTCCTGATCTAACAGGTCCTGTTATTTCATACCCTGATAAAAGGAATTCTACAAAGCCAAAAAAATACTATTTTTACACCGTTATTCCAAAAATATTTAGTAAAACGAGGACACAGACGCCAGGAAGCCCGCCCAATGTGCAGATAATTATTGTCGCAAGGCTATAACCGAGATCGGGTTTGCCGATCCATTCCATGACATGGAAATAATTGAGGAGAACCAATACGGTTAATCCCAGAATAGCGTTTATAATGAGGACCGTGAGATTTTTTACAAGATAATAAATAATTGCGATAATTACCACGATAAGGAGTACTGCAACCAGCATGTCACTCATAATTTTTACCTCTTTTGTCTATTTGCCAATGATATGCTGCTTAGTTATTTTAACTGAAGGCAGAATCATAGATCCAATCGCCCGGGATTCTTTGCTCAATCCGGAGACAGAATGATGCAGATCGAACACATTTCCTGAAAGCATTGCACTCCGGATGGGTATATCAAACTCTCCTCCCTCCATCCAGAATGCATTGGAAAGTTCAACGGAAAATTCACCGCTCATAGGATTTGCCGTATGAGCACCGACCACATTGTGCACATAAACAACACGCTCATCAGCAACCTCATTTCGTTTCCCGTCAACAACAAAATTATGATGCCCTATTGACGGTAAACCTCCAAGCCCACCCCGTATTGCACTCGCGGTACTTATTTTACCGAACCGGTACGCGGTTTTGAGATCATAGGCAAAGGTTTCAAGAATTCCCTCTCTGATAAAATCAACCCGTCGGGTCGGAGTGCCCTCAGCATCCCACCGCACACTCCCGTTTCCCTTTTTTAAAAGCGGGTCATCATACATGGTGATCTGCGGATCAGTAACGATTTTGCCAAGGGATTGTGCAAGCCGGGATCGTCCTGCATGCACATTTCGTCCACTCAGTGCAGGTACAAATACATTCCCCAGAAGCTCCCCATAGGCAAGAGGTGAGAGGAGGACATCATACTCCCCTGTAGCGATGTCTTTCCCATTATCCGATTCCGTGGCAAAGAATGTCGCCCGCTCTCCGACAAAGACCGGATCGACCTTGTCAAAGAAACAGGAATGATCAAACTCGTAGCCGGTGGAATGCCCGTGAATCGCTTCTAAAGAAAGAGAGACTCCGGTGTGCTGGTTGGTATACCGGACACCCTTGCTGTTTGCAAGTGTCACCGTAGCAGAAGAAAGTGATGCCGAACCGGCAGCCACTTCTGCCGGGTGCTCCGCTGCTCCTTCAAGCATCTTTTCGATCAGATCGATAACAACCAGAGGTTCAATCCTGATCGAGTCATCAAACGAAAGGGGGGTCTGGGAAAGTGGTACCGTTTCAGGAAGTCCTTCCCAATCCTGGGGGGTCGCAAGTTTTCCACTGGCAATTGCAGCGTTCAGGCATTCCCGCCACTGGCTGACGTTGTTTGTGCTCGAGGACCCTATTCTTCCTTTATGAATGGTGCGGATGCCAAAACCGCAATCCACTGATGTTGTGGCAAGATTCACCTTCTTTAGTTTCAGGTCAGCAGAGACTGAGGTACCCTTTACATAAAAGACCTCAACTTCATCGACTGATTTTAGCGCTTCGTGTATCAGTTGATCAATCCACGCCACTGCCACCCACCACCGCATCGAACAGGAGTATATGGGGTGCCCCGTCGCTCACCGGAACACTCTGACCTCCTTTCCCGCAATATCCCGGACTCATGGTACGATTATTACCGCAGAGGGTGATTCCATGAAGCGTCATAAGGATCTCGCCTGAGAGAGAGACATCCCTCACCATGGTTGTACACTCCCCTTTTTCAATCAGGTAACCATACTCCGCATTGAACTGGAATATCCCCCGCCCGGGATCGACCTGCCCACCACGGGACCCTTTGAGAAAGATTCCATTTCGGCATTCTTCAAAGATCTCATGCTCCGTAGCATCTCCGGTTTCAATGAAGGTATTGCTCATCCGGACCAGCGGGGGTTCACCCGGCATGGCACGGGCGTGACCGGCAACACCATTCCCCACCGATGAAAGGGTTTCACGGTTGTGGAGAAATGCGTTGATGACGCCCTTTTTTATTATTTCCGTCCGGCACACTGCTACACCTTCAGCATCGACCGGATCAAAACCGAATTCGTGAATCCCGGGGTCATCGATAATGGTCAGGTTTTCATTCCCGATCTTCTGTCCGGTTTTTCCTTTCAGAACCGAGTTGCCTTCCTGGACCAGGTCACCTTCACTTGCATGGCCAACTGCTTCGTGGGCAAATACACCCGCTAATTCCGGGTCAAGTACCGCTCGCATTTTCCCGGATTTTGCTACCCCTGCATCAAGAAGGGCTACTGCAATTTCAGCAGCCTTTTTTCCCTGGGACTGCTGGTGCCGGAGGTTGAATCCGTGAATCGAATGCTCACGCTCGTATCCCATCTGGACATTACCGTTCCGTGAAGCAACTGCCAGCACATTAAACCCGGAACGGCACATCTGAAAAGAATATTCATTTTCAGAACTGTCCGTGAACCGGACCTGTTCAATTTTTTCTATGAAATTTGCCCTCCTGTTCACAACCAAAGGGTGCTGGGCAGCCATTTCTATTCCTGAAAGCAGCGATGATTTCTCCTCGATGCTTACATCACGGGGATCTTCATTCATAGGTGGCACAGCGAGCATACCATGGGGGGCATCACCAAGGATCACATTTTCCTGGGTGATTCGGGCAAGCCTGCACGCGGACTCGAGAATCGCATCAAATTTTTTTCCGGTACAGGGAACATAATTATCGATCTGGAGAACTCCCCAGCCGGTTCCGCTGAGTACCCTGATCACTGCTTTATTGAAAAATGATGTTCCGGCTGATTCCACAACACCGTTGTCGATATCGATGTGGGTGACCTGCCCGGTTACATGACGCAGATCATAATAGTGTATACCGGGCATCGCGTTCAGGCCATCGTCTTGTTAATTGCAGGGAGTTCCGGAATTATTGCTGTTGACCTCATCGCCATCTTTTTGAGTTTAGTGAGGAATCCATCCGCGTTTTCCGGGACCAGCGCATACTTGAGGACATCGTCAATGGTGTCCATCGGCAGGATCGTGACCACGGATTTATACCGCTCTTCAATCAATACATCCCCCATATTCATCCGGGGAATAAGTACCGTTTTGATACCCGCTTTGGCGGCAGCTTCAATTTTATAGGTCACTCCGCCCACCGGGAGTACATCTCCCCGGACAGACAGGGAGCCGGTCATGGCAATATCCTGCCGTATCGGAATTCCCTCAATTGCACTGATTACCGCAGTGGCAATACTGATCGAGGCAGAATCTCCTTCTGCACCATAGGTACCAATAAACTGGATGTGGACATCCATGTGTTTGATATCTTTTCCTGTGAACTTTTTTATTAATGCGCTGACATTTTTGATGGATTGCTGCGCGATCGATTCCTCATCTTTCAGCCAGGGCTCCTGGCGCTTCCCGGAAACACCTGTGGCGATGATCTGGCCACTCTCTCCTTGTGCCGGGGTTACCTCCGCCATTATGGGGAGGACTGATCCGGCGTCATTCCCTGTCACCGCAAGCCCATTCACGCGTCCAATGCGGGTACCTTCAACAATAGTCATCTCATATTCCCTGAGATGCTCGGTAATTTCATCGGAAACCTGATCCTCAATCGATCGTGCGGTGCTCTTTGCCGTTATTACGTGGACAGATGTCGTCAGGATAGCATTTTCCTGCCGTGCAATATCACCCGCAACACGGATCAGTCCGCCCATGTCACGCAGTTTTAACGTCAGGTGCCCCTTCCGGTTCGACCGTCGTTTTGCTTCACGGAGGATTTCATCAATTGCACTTTGATCAAAATGGGGGATCTTCCCGTCATTTTTCACTTCCTGGGCGATAAAGCGAATGTATTTACGGCGATTGTCCTCGTTGTCCTCCATACTCTCCGCCATATACACTTCATACCCATACCCGCGGATACGAGAGCGGAGGGCCGGGTGCATCCCCTTGATAGCATCAAGATTTCCTGCAGCAATCATCACAAATCTACAGGGTACTGGTTCAGTGCGGACCATCGCACCACTCGAGCGTTCACTCTGTCCGGTGATGGGGAACGCTCCTTCCTGGAGCGCTGTGAGCAGGTTCTGCTGGGAATGCGGGTCCAGAGTGTTGATTTCATCAATGAAGAGCACGCCGCCATGCGCCCTGTGGATGGCCCCAACTTCAACCCGGTCGTGCGCCGGGGTTTCAAGTCCTCCACTCTGGAAGGGATCGTGCCGTACGTCACCAAGAAGAGCACCGGCGTGAGATCCGGTCCCGTCGATAAAGGGTGCAATATTTTTGGTATCATTGGTAACGAGAAGTTTTGGCACCATCGCTTCCTCCCGCGGAGTGGTGTACCGCAATGCCATGAAAACAAATGCAGCGGCAATGATCCCCATCAGCCACTGGTAGGTAAGGAAGGCATAACCGATGATACCAATAAGCAGGAGCATAAGCAGGGTGTTCCGGAACTGGATTTTTTTCTTTGCTTCTGCTTTATGAGCTGCAACTATCTGCTTGCCCCGCCCCCCGCTCACCGTCCTGATCACCGGGTTGTTGGGATCATCGGAATTGGGGTAAGCAAGAATATCCTGAAGCTCTTCTTTAGGCAAAATCTCGGCCATTGCCTTGCCCAGCATGGACTTTCCCGTTCCCGGGCTTCCGATCATCATCACATGCCGGCGCTGGATTGCTGCCTTTTTTATCACCTCAACCGCGTGTTCCTGACCGATTACCTGATCAATCAGCTTATCTGGTACTTCGATCTGGGAGGAGGTTGCTATCTCACTTTCAGTATGCGCAACCTCAGGAATTGTAACCGGGGTTTGTACTGCCTCGTTCTGCGGTAAAGATTGTTCAGAAATTTCCATTGCGGAGTATACCTCTTTTATCACTAAGAGTTTTCATATGAACTGTTGCATGATAGTTTAAGTACTTTCAGCTGATTACATCGGACAGCCTGTTTGAACGTCAGTAGATGAACGTATAAAAAATAATGCGTAAAAAACCAATGCGCATAAACTACAAGACCTACTATTGTACAATAAATCCACAAAAGAAAGAAACTCCACCACCAAGGGTTTAGGAAGGATACAATGAAAGTAATCTGTACTGAAAAATCCCAAATACTTGCTACCAGCCTTGCCAGGGCACTGAAGACCTCAGTTGTTGAAGTAAAATATTCCCGTTTTCCCGATGGGGAGCAGTACCTGATTACCGGTGAACTGGATGATGAGACTGTTATTGTCGGAAGCGTGGTGGATAATGACGCACTCGTCCAGTTACTCCTGTTGATCGATGCCTGTGACAGCTCTGAAAACCAGCTTGTTTTACCCTATATGGGATATGCCCGACAGGACAAGCGGTTCTTGCAGGGAGAACCCATCAGTGCACGAGCCGTAGCACAGGTGCTCAGCAGAGGGGTTTTGGAAATTATTACGGTCAATATCCATGAAAAAGAAGTACTGAAGTATTTTGGAGTGCCGGCAAGAAACATCTCGCTTGCCCGTGACATCGGTTCCTATATTAAATCCTTACATCTCAGCAACCCCCTTATTCTCGCTCCTGATGAAGGGGCCCTCACCTTCGCCGAACATGTTGCATCTGCAGGTGGATGGGATGTTGATCATCTTGAAAAGACCCGTCTCAGCGACGTTGAGGTGAAGATGGCCCCTAAGCAGGTATGTGCCGCATCAAGATCAGTCGTTATAGTCGATGATATCATATCAACCGGCGGGACAATTGCCACCGCTTCGGGTATGCTCTACCAGCAGGGCGCAAAAGATGTATTCGCTGCATGCGTACATGGGGTGCTTACAGGTGGTGCGTACGTCCACCTTATGGCCGCAGGAATCCGCGATGTAATCTGCAGCGATACCATCGAACGTGGGTGCAGTAAAATATCGGCTGCAGGCCAGATTGCCCGAACCATAAAAAAACCTGATCCTAAAGACCCATAAAAATGAATGATGTATTGTTGCTTCTTACAGGTTTCCCCCATGAAAGCCATTCTTGATTCCAGTGTTTTTTTCTCGGACTACCCAATCACCGGGGACCTGTACACAACTCCTTCTGTCTGTGATGAGCTGGTTGACATTCGCTCTAAAGGAAAATTCGAGAAATTTTCTGCTGAAGGTTTACACGTAGTTTCTCCAAGTGCCCAGAGTAGAGAGAAAGTGGCAGTTGCAGCCAAAAAAACCAGAGATACTTGTGTAATCTCCGATACGGATTGTGACCTTCTTGCGCTTGCTCTCGAGCTCTGTGCAGTTCTCTATACCGATGACTTCGCTATCCAGAACGTTGCAGGTGTCCTTGGGGTGCAAACCCTTCCTATAAACCAGCGAAAGGCAAAACGCATTCGTTGGAAATACCGGTGCAGTGGCTGTGGCAGATATTTCGATCATGACGGCGAATGTCTCATCTGTGGCTCGATAATTAAAAGAAAACTTAAATAGATACCGGAGAATCTTTTTCCCATGTCTTCCCTTGATGATCTGATTGACAGGGCAAAACTGCTCCTCGCGGAGGGACATAGTCCAGGTCAGATTGCAGATGAACTCTCCCTTTCCATGGAAACCGTGACATGGCTGCTCACGCAGGGAAAAGGAACGGCTGCCCCAAAAGATGTCCACATAGACTGGACTGCGGTCAGCAGCCAGGCACCTTTGCTCGAAGAAACTGCGCTGATGCTTCTTCAAAGGTTCTATGGAAACCAGTCTGATGAGAGCGTTTCATCACCCGCTGCGGAGGTCATTGTGGGTATTGCCCTTTCGGGCATCCCGCTTGCAACTATTATTGCTGTTCAGGAGGCAGCAAAACTTGCAATCTATCACCCGGCAAAACAGAACCAGAGCGAGCGACCGATGGGATCAATCAGCGGGAATTTTGCCGCAATCGGTGGGGAGCGTTGTATCATCGTTGACGATACAATAACTTCGGGTAATACCCTGCGGGAAGTGGTGAAATATTTAAAGAAACACAACGCGATCCCGGTTGCCATCTGGGTAATATTTGATAAGCGCGGCATCAAGGATATTGAGGGTGTACCGGTCTATTCGCTCTTCAAAATATCCCGCATAGACTGATCATATCTTTTTTTTTAGAGCCAAACACAGACTATATATAGAAGTTCAATTCCACCTTTTACATCATCGGAGGATGCATTATGCAATCTGGACAGCAAATTATCATTTTAAAAGAGAATGTAGAGCGTAATTACGGGAAAGAAGCCCAGCGCTCGAACATAGCGGCAGCAAAGGCAATCGCCGGTGCTGTCAAGTCAACACTTGGTCCACGAGGAATGGACAAGATGCTTGTCGGATCAACCGGGGACATTGTGATCACCAATGATGGTGCAACCATCCTTGGGGAAATTGCTGTGCAGCACCCGGGAGCAAAAATGGTGATTGAAGTCGCACGGACTCAGGACGATGAGGTCGGCGACGGAACAACCACCGCTGTTGTCATTGTTGGCGCGCTCATGGAGCAGGCCGAGGGAATGCTCGAACAGGGTATTCATCCAACCGTGATCGCACAGGGATACCGCATGGGCATGGAAAAAGCGCTCGAGATCGTGAACAGCCTCTCGCTCAATGTTGACCCAGCGGACCGCAAAACCCTTTTTAAAATTGTGGACACCGCCATAACCGGCAAGTCGATCGAGTCCGTGAAAACCAAGCTTGCCGGTATTATTGTTGATGCCGTAATGGCAGTTGCTGAAAAAACCAATGGGAAGATCACTGTCGATGAAGAAGACGTGATGATCAAGAAACAGAAAGGAAAGGCAATGGACGATGCCGAGCTGATCCGCGGTATTGTCATTGACAAGAAGCGCATCAGTGAGGGGATGCCCAAAAAGGTTACAAAAGCCAAAGTCGCTTTGGTTGCAACCCCGCTCGAGATCACAAAAACCCAGGTTAAAGCGAAGATCAAGATCACGAGTGCTGAGCAGGTTAATGCCTTCTCCGAGCAGGAACGCGATACGCTCAAAAAACTTGCCGATGCGATCATCGGAAGCGGTGCGACTGTTCTTTTATGCCAGAAAGGCATCGCAGATTCGATCCAGTTCTATCTGGCCAAGAGTGGAATCTTAGCCATTGAGGATGTGCCGGAAAGTGATATGAAATATGCCGCACGATCACTGCACGCAACTATTGTGAATAAACCAGATGCACTCACGGCAAAGGATCTCGGAGCTGCAGACCTTGTAGAAGAGGATACCGATGCCAACATCACCCGAATCTCCGGGTGCAAGAACCCCAAGTCAATCACCATCCTGCTCCGCGGCTCAACCGATTATCTCCTTGACGAACTCGAACGTGCCGTGGTTGACGGAACCCGCGTAGTCATGGACGCCATGGAAGATGGCACCTATGTGGTTGGTGGCGGTGCAGTCGAGACAGAACTCTTAATGAAAATCCGGGACTATGCTTCAACAGTAGGTGGACGTGTCCAGCTCGCCATAGAAGCCTATGCAGCAGCGTTTGAATCCATTCCCCGCACCCTTGCTGAGAACTCAGGATTTAATCCCATCGACAAACTTGTCGAACTCAAGAATGCGCATTCAAAGGGGAAGAAAAACGCAGGTCTGAACGTTTTTGATGGCACGATTGTGGACATGCTCGCAGAGGGTGTACTTGAACCCCTGAGATCAAAACGCCAGTCCATCCAGAGCGCTTCAGAGACCGCAGTCATGCTCATCCGCGTTGATGACATGATGGTCACCCAGTCAAAATCGCCAGGTTCTGGCGGTGCTCCTGCAGCATTTTAATAATATTCATTGGTATTATGAAGAGGGATAGGATCAATCCCCCTTCATCCGGTTTTTTGTGTATTCTCTTGACAGAATGCATGTATTCCTGAAGAGAGGGACCTGTACTGACTGATTCTTCTTTCATCAGCAGTAAAAAAATCCATCACGCGGATATCAGATAGAATCGGTGGGGGGGTAATATACAGGCATCAGATAACTATTAGAGCAATTGATGGAAAAAATATCAGAACCGGTTGCCGAGGTAGTCTAGCCCGGGAAGGCGGTAGCCTCGAAAGCTACTGGCGCTTCGCGCCTCGGGAGTTCAAATCTCCCCCTCGGCGTATTTACTAGGTTGTTTTTCTAAGATTTTCTTACACCTTTTGTTTTCGTCGATTATTGTTTTCACCTGAAAAAATCCATTTTTTATTAAAGACGAACCTTAAAAATGCAAAAGATGACAGGCTCCGAAATGCAATAAGTTGCCATTGCTTCGCGATTACAAAAAAAGGTGAATTATAGCAGTTATTTCTCAAAAGAACCGATATCTGGAGATTTTTTAATTTTAAAGTAAAAAATAAATTATATATAATACCTATCCATAGTATATCATAATAAGAACAGTTCGTTCATACAATATATGCAGCAACGACACCAGAATCGTTGGGGAAAAACCTTGTCAGATGGGTGAACCGCCATGATCCGGATCAAGAAAAATAAACCGCAGATTTCGCCAGATACCAGATCATTTCGTGAGGTACGAAGGCTTAATCTGAACCGAACCTACATACCGCTAAAAATCGGTATCATAGTCGGATATATTATTTTAGGGATGTTATCCGCATCCACATCCATGTTCGGGATTCTGGTCGGGGCGATGCTCCGGATTGCCGGGTTATAATTTTTTTTGGCAGCCTCTTTTTCTCTTTTAAAAGGCTCCTTCATTGTCTTTCCTATTCCATTGTATCAGAAGATTCCATGGATTAAAAAAGGGAGATTGTTTCCTGCCACTATCATCTTTCCACGATTACAGTTCCCAGCATTGTTGGGTGGATCGTGCAGGCATAATCATAGGTGCCGGCCTGGTCAAATTTCCTGCTCCAGGATTGCATACCTGCGAGCACGGTTGAATCCGCCCCATCCGCAAACACTATCCTGTGCGGAACTGAATCCTGGTTCACCCAGCGCACGGTTGATCCGACCTTCACCGTGATACTTGCGGGATCAAATGCGAAATTTTTTATCAGGATAGTATTAGCGGATACAGAACTCGTTGTCTGCGGAACTGGAATGGTTGTTACCGTCAGCTGTTGTGTCCTTTGCAGGGGCGTAGTTACGGTTGCCGGCGGTTGGACGGGGGGTGCTGTCTGGGTGCATCCACAGACACCAACCAGGATGATGGTAATGGCAAGAAGAATGAGACCGTTTTTCATAGATTAATCTCCACCGTTTCCCGTATAATAATCTGATGTATCTAAAAAAAGCGGGTGCACAGGTTCTCTTAATCCTCGTGAGAGTGTATGCCCGGGATCTGAGTATCGAGGATAAAAACCGGGATATTCCTCATAATGTCCATGAACTCCTCTACATGATAGTGGTCAGAAAGGGACAGATCAGAAAGGAGTGCGGCCGGCAGAGCACGGGCAAATTTCCAGCCTTCTGCCTGGGGCAAAGGGAGGACTGCCCCAATTTTGTCCTTTCCCATTTTCTGGATTTCCTGTAATGAGTGCATCACCCGTTGCCCCGTACCTTCTTTTCCTGCACGTATTACTCTGACAATAAAATCATTGTACCGCACCTGAGCCTTGCCACCAAGCCGATCCTGAAGCAGAAGCGTAAGCAACCGGTTAAACCTGCCACCGGAAAAAGAGAATATGAGAACCTCGACCCCTTTTGTCCCGGTTTGTTCGACAACATGCAACCCATCCTCTCCTGTACCTGCCGGAATCCGTGCGAGCACGGTTTGCATCACCTCCTTCTCATGCTCACTCAGGGGGAGCACTGATCCCCCCCGTGCACGTATCTTCTGTACCATCCGGCACACAAGGGGTGAAAAGCCGCCTTCACCAGCACTGGTCCAGAAGGTGCGGGACGTGTCCGATCCGCTTGGAACCACGACTACAATATTATGTCCTTCATCGCATTTCACCATCGACCAGCTGCGCCCGCCCAGCGAGATCTCGTCTGAGTTCCTGCTGTTAACGAACCGTGCATCCAGCTTCCCCACCACCTCACCATCAGGAGTTACGGCGCGGTACTCCCCGCCACCGCTGATCACTGAATAGAGATCCTTCCAGTTTGAACGCCCGAACACCCGCTCAGCCTCGGTTCCCAGCATCAGCATCTCACCGTCAGTAGTCAGATACCCCGCTTGCACGAGATGGATAACAATCTGATCCAGAATCTTTGGCTCTATGTCTCTGAATACCGGTGGGGAAAGTACCGATGCTGCCAGCTGTTTACGGCTGACCCTCGAATGGGTATACAAATACAGGAAAACCTGCTGGAGCAGGACGTTGTAAGGTTTTTTAGGGGGAATAAGGTTTTCAACTTCCTTCCGGATCGCACATTCTATGATCGCAAGACTGCACAGCAGTTCACACGGGTTCTGGAGCACCCAGGCCACATACGCAGATTTCCCACGCCGACCACTCCGTCCCATACGCTGGAGGAATGAAGAGACAGAATTTGGGGGACCAACCTGTACGACCACATCAAGGTCGCCGATATCAATACCGAGTTCCAGCGTGCTTGTGCAGATGATGCAGGCACCATCCTGTGAAGAGAATGCTTCCTCCGACGTTTTTCGCGTAGCTGGAGAGAGCGATGAGTGATGGATGTGAAGATTCCGTATCCTGCCGGCACTCGCCTTCATGAGTTTCTCTGCACTACTCCGGCTGTTAACAAAGACGAGCGCCTTCTTTCCGTCCACGATCCGTACCAGCGCATTGATCCGCTCTTTTTCTTCTGGCTCGACAATAAACAGGAACTGTTTCTCTCTGGGGGGTGATGGAACCGCAACGAGTTCCGCTGTGTGCCGGCCATCAGAGAGCCAGGCAAGCACTTCCCTGGGATTTCCTGCTGTTGCTGAAAGTCCAATCCGCTGGACCGGTCTTTTTGTTATACGGTCCATCCGGTCGAGCAGTACCTTAAGATGAACGCCCCGCTCGGACTCAACAAAGGCATGGAGTTCATCGATGATGATGGTCCGAACCCGCTTGAGATCCGAGGATAGCTTTTTTTCCTGGAGGAGGACCTCAAGCGATTCAGGGGTAATCATCAGAAAATGAGGGGGCTCACCATCCTTCCAGGAGCGATCCCCTTTCGGCACGTCACCATGCCATTTCATCACGGACAGTGAAGTCGGTATGCAAAAATCCCTGAAACGATCCTCCTGATCATTGATCAACGCTTTTAAAGGAGAGATGTAAAGACAGGTCACTCCCATCCTCCCATTTTTCAGGATATCATCCATAACAGGAATCAGCGCTGCCTCAGACTTCCCCCCGGCGGTTGGTGCAATGACGAGCACATCACTTCCCGTCGCCACTGCTGAATATGTCCGCTCCTGCACTTCACGGAGCTCGGTCCACTCCAGTCGTTGGGCAAGCACCAGCTGGAGGGATTCGTGGAGAGTTGAAAATACTGATGACACGTTTTTCTGATAAAGCGTAGTCCCTGACGCATTATGTTCTTTCCGGGTCATTCTTTCCCTTAAGATGAACAATCGGCATCATTGCACGGAAGACCGCGATGTTCATGGGTCTCTGTGCTGCCGCATTCCTGCCAGCATTTGGGTGGGCGTGTATGCTAAAACACCATTGACAAAAGCGGCTCTTTACCGCATGATCACCGGTGCAGTCATCTGGTTCCTCTGGACAGCGTTCTTCGACGCAGCCGAAGCAAAACCCCTGGGTATCCGCCCGGCAATCTTCGGTAAGATCACCCTGCTCGTACCACCATGGACAGCTATCGATCCGATTGTGATTGCCCTGCCCATCTCCCTGGCGGTTATGATCCATAGGTAGTGGCAGTACGGCAAGCAACAGCCATCTGAAACTACCACAGCTGCCGAATAATCCATAAAATCAGCGTGAAATGCCCCGCAGGTGGGAAATTAGACCATCTGCTCAAGAGAAACTTTTTTTGTTCAGAGATACGACAGATAACCATGGAACTCGCACAGCAAAAATGCACTACCTATCGGGCGGGATCTCCTCCATTGACAAGAAAGGAGACGTTTGAGCTCCTTGGTGAAGTTCCCGGATGGTCGCTCGACAACGGTCACTTGACCCGGATGTTTGAGCTTGATGACAGCGACCAGTGCGTTGAATTTTTTATCGAGGTGATGGCTCTTTCATCACAGGAAGGACATATTCCGGATATCTGCATGAAAGAGTCAAGATTCGTCGAGATTTCATATTATACGTATCTTGCTGGCGGGTTGACATTAAACGATTTTATTATGGCAGCAAAACTAAACATACTCAGGTAAGAACAATAATGTCGTGGTGAAATTTCGCTATTACTATTTTTTAAAAATTTATTTCAGGTTAAATTTCCTGACAATTTTTTCCCGTATTGCTTCTTTTGGATAGGCCCCGATAATCCGGTCCACCAGCTGGCCATGAGAAAAGAGCATGATGGAAGGTATTGCGGTAATGTTGAACTGCATGGCAAGGAGCCGGTTGTCTTCGGTGTTACACTTACCGAACGTAACTTTCCCGGAAAATTCCTTTGACAGTTCTTCAATCACCTGTCCTACCCTGCGGCACGGAGCGCACCATTCTGCCCAGAAATCCAGGACTACAAATGGATGTGTCTTGATGAATTCCTGAAAATGCGTCTCATCCACATGCGTCACATCCACCTTTACCGTGTGTTTCATTTTTTCTTTCAGCTCCTGTATCCGCTTCTCTCGTATCCGGCTGATCTCATCATCCATAATTCTCTGTAGGTAAAAGAGTAATTAAATCTCCCTAACAGGGAGCCGGTATACGGAGA
>Ga0315274_10001929_pt1 | contig 31819 bp, 33 predicted proteins | sample YL17G02_20_MG_FD_203700 | JGI IMG/M metagenome (GOLD analysis project Ga0315274, IMG submission 203700) | Sediment microbial communities from Yellowstone Lake, YNP, Wyoming, USA - YL17G02_20 | ecosystem: Environmental > Aquatic > Freshwater > Lake > Sediment | place: USA: Wyoming | collected...
TGATTAGCGAGGAGCAAATTGTATGGATAGAATCACGACTCAACAACCGACCCAGAAAATGTCTGGGTTTTAAAACTCCTTTAGAAGTTGCAACTACTTATGTTGCACTTCAAGGTTGAATGTGCAAACTTATAAATTGAGTCACGCCTAATATCAACGCAATAGTAGTTACTATAAAACAAATACGTTTCATTTTATACCTCCTAAAATAGTTTTAAACCATTAACCATATATTACAACAAATATAATCTAAATGCCTTGTTTGTCAAGTGGTAAAATGAAAAGGATTTTAAGCAAACCTAGACCAATCACCTCACATTTTAGTGATAATCAGAACGGTTCTCCCCGTTAGAAATTTCTGTGGTTATTGTTATACTTGTCATCTATTAAATTCTTTCCAATGTCCGTTATATTATTTCTAACGGGGTTCTCTTTTTTACTCTATTAAGTCCGCCTTAGGCGGATTAAAATCGTGCCTACAATCTATATCGATTGGAAGTTTGAAGATTAGAAGATTCAAGTTCATTCCCGTGAAAACGGGAAACCAGTCTATAAGATACTGGATTCCTGCTTACGCAGGAATGACATTCTTTAAATCGTCATTTGGTCATTATCCTGTAAATCCCGCCTTTGCATGCAAGAGCGGGATAAATCCTGTCAGAAAAGTGATTTTTTGAGATGCTGAATTTTAAGCCCATGATGACATTTCGTATGGGATTGCCACGCTTTCGTGATGTCGCAAAGCTCCATCTATGCTTACGCATAACGCAATGACAATTCTTATCCGTGCAGGTCTGTGGTTATACCTTCTGTTTTTCGTGTTTTCGTGGTTAATATTCTCAGTGCCTTCAGTGGTTAACCTTTGTTAATCCGTTTAATCAGTGTAATCCGTGGTTAAAGGATTTTTCGCGTTTTCGCGGTTAATATAAATTCGTATAATTCGACTTATGACTGCGTCTCGCTTCGCATAGCGTGTCATTCGTGGTTAAAAGTTCATTTCGTGTCTTCGTGGTAACTCTTTTTGTGAAACTTTTTTAGTTGTATTGCGTATAACATAGTGATGACTAAACACAGAGAGACTTGTCCAGCTCCTGCGTGCCGGGGCTGGGTCGAAGAACTAATCCAGAAGTGTCTTGACCGCGAGATTACAGTGGACGAGAATATTACTTTACAGCTCCACCTGTCTCAATGTCCAGACTGCCAAGCGCTTTATGACGAACTATTTAGCGTTGAGCATTCAATTACCAATTTAACCCAATTAGTGCCTAATCATGATTTTAATAATCGGGTAATCCAGAAAATCGGTACAAAAAGAAGCTTTACTAAGGCAAAGGTTGGGATTGGTATTGGTGTAGCATGGTTGTGTTCAACGCTGGTTCTGTTACTTTCCGGAATCGGCTCCGATATTTTAAACCGAGTCCTAACTTCAACACTATCGATTGTGAGGTTTATTGATAAAGTCGAGTTTGTCATCTCAACGCTGGGACGAACTTTATCACCGTTAGTTAAAAACCAGTTCAATCCCGTTATGGCACTGGTCGGATTAGGTCTAAGTATTGGAATGTTTTTCTTATTTAGTAAATTCATTGTAAAAAGGGAGCCTGTATGGACAATATAAATAAAGTAAAAAGGCAAAAAGCCAAAGGTAAAAGCATTATATTATTGCTAGCTATTTACGGTGTTCTGTTAGCTAATCCAGTAAATCTGTCAAATCATGGGTTAAAAGATGGTAGCGTGACGATGCCTGAAATTACCGTAACTGCACAAAGACCGACCACCGATATTATAACAATGCCTGATATCGTTGTAACCGCTAAAAGACCAACACCCCCGACCGAAATTACTATGGCGACCGATAAACCAGCGGTTTATATCAAGCAAACACAGAATTCACCTACTTTAAACCGATTAATTTCCTTAAAGGAACTTAAGCATATAGCAGTCGAGATTAAAAATAGCAAAAATCTATCCGAACCTGAAATAGTAAAAGCGGCGGTTAAAGTCAAGGTTGAACGTTATACTAAACGCCAAGGGAAATTAATTATTGAGAAAGCCGATACGGTAAAAGAGGATATAAAATTTTCGGGTGGCACTGCAATTATCGACGGTGTTCTGGACGGTGACTTTTCGGTAATGGGTGGCAATGTTGAACTCAATGGTTTGGTTGATGGCGACGTTGCACTTTTTGGTGGCTCAATGAATATTGCCGGCAAAATTAAAGGTGACGCGGCGATTATGGGTGGTAATGTTGTTAATAAAGGAACCGTTGATGGCGATTTATTAGTAGCGGGTGGCAGTATTAAACTCGACTCTGGTTCAGTTGTAACGGGTGACATCGCAATTATCGGCGGCACGATTGCAAAAGATACCAACGCGACGGTAAAAGGTAATATCAAATCGGTTAGCAGTAAATTATTCAATAAAGCCTTTCCCAAATTCCCAGGCTTGATGAGATGGACGGAGGGGCTGCCTGGGATGTTAACACAATCGGCAAAAGCATTAGTCGCGCTGATTGTCCTTGGCGGTTTTTTTGTGTTAGCGCTGTTGGTGATGCTGATCTTTCCCAAACCAGTCGAAACGATTGCTCTAAAGACCCAAAACAACATCTGGGTGCCGATTGCAATCGGTTTTGGTCTACAACTTTTATTTGTACCGTTAATTATTTTACTCGGCGTATCAATCGTTGGTATTCCAATTATTCCATTATTTGTGCTGGCAGTGTTTGCCTGCTTGATGCTCGGGCTTACCTCGGTTTATTACTTAATTGGGACACGGATTAGGCCTGCAACCGACCAGCCAAAGCAAGGCATGATTGCTAAATTCGCATTAGGTTTTATTGTGATAATGGCACTTCCGATTTTGGGTGTGCTCATCCGTATTATTAGCCCGATTGGCGGATTGTTCAGCGTGCTCGGTTTTGTTGTTATTTATGTCGTGGCAACAATTGGTTTGGGAGCGGCATTTTACACATTAGTTACACGCAAAAAACAATAAACATACAACAAAAAATAAATCGGGCGGTTAAGCATCAGTTTGACCGCCCATTTATCTTAAATCTTAAATTCTAAATCCCAAATCCTAAATAATATCAAATCAACAAAATTACAATAACCAAAACGAAAATGACATATGACATTTGTTTTGAATTTATATATTAAGCATTTGAATTTATTTGGAACTTGGTGCTTAGTATTTGGAATTTATCCAGTTGTGATTTATAATACATTATATGTTAATCAAGCTATTGATTTTTGTTAACAAATGTTATAGTATAAATTATAATGGAGGTGTGAATGAAAAATATTATTAAGTTACTCATAAGTATTGTGATATGCCAAGTCGCTGGTTTTATCGGTTCGATTTTCACAACACCCAATATCCCAACCTGGTATGCGATGATTAAAAAACCTGCCTTTGCCCCACCCAACTGGATATTCGCACCGGTTTGGACAACATTATTTTTACTTATGGGCATTGCATTATATCTGGTCTGGCGTAAGGGCTTAAATAATCTACCGGTCAGAACTGCTTTTACTATCTTTATTCTTCAGCTAATCGTAAATATATTATGGTCGATGATGTTTTTCTATTTCATGTTTCCGTTGGGCGGATTTGTGGTAATAATCGCACTTTGGTTGTTGATTCTTCTCACTATTATCCATTTCATCAATATCTCGCGTGTCGCTGGGATTTTATTAATTCCTTATCTTTTATGGGTAAGTTTTGCTTCGGTTCTTAATTTTATGCTCTGGAGACTTAATCTTTAGTGTTAGGAATTATTGAGGCGCTCTCGGAACAAGATATTACGCATATTCGTGAACTGTTCAAAGAGTACACTGATTCATTAGGATTTGACCTGTTTTTCCAAAACTTTGACAAAGAATTTGCTGAACTACCTGGAAAATACGCATCACCGGACGGAAGATTGCTTTTAGCGATATATCAAGAACCTTTCCACGAAGACACGAATCCGCCTAAGATGGACTGATAGAAATTGTTTGAAATTGGTAGAAATAAATAGTAATACAATAAATTTCAACAAGTTTCTATAAATTTCAAATTATTTCCATTTATAAAATGTATTGGCAAAGCATTGTGTGAAGCTATAATCAAGACCGCTCAAGAAATTGGTTACTCATCGATACGATTAGATACGGTTCCCTGGATGATTGAAGCGATCGCATTATATCACTCAATTGGATTTAAAGACATTGCGCCTTATCGTTATAACCCAATTTCTGGAACTGTGTATATGGAATTGAAATTAAATAAATCTTGTAAATGATATTATTTTAGGTACAATGAGAAAAATTATTTGTATAAAGGGAGACAATTATGGCTGAGATTGAAATACCGATTCATTATGTTTGCACTCATGATGAAGCGAAAGAGTTGATTAAGAAACATGACCGATTCTGGGTATCAAACTGCGGTTGCCGAGAAGGCAATGAAAAGAATTGTCAGCAGTCACGCATTGATGTCTGTTTAAGTTTTACGGAAAGTGACGAGGCAAGCGGTTCTGATAAAAAACCGGTCGACCGCACATTTGCGGATGGCATAATGAAAGAGGCGGAAACGAAAAAACTTGTAACCCGTCCTTGGCGAAGCGAGGACCGAACCAAAACCGACGGCATCTGTTTTTGCTGTGATGACTGCTGTGGATACTTTGTAACCCCGGATAAGTATACTTGCGACAAAGGCAAGTTTATCGAAAAGACCGATATCGATTTTTGCTCGCAGAGTGGGCTCTGTGAAGAGGTCTGTTATTTTAAGGCACGGAAGATGGTTAACAAAGAACTTGAAGTAAATCGCGACAACTGCTATGGTTGCGGGCTTTGTGTTACGGTCTGCCCGGAAAATTGTATTAAAATGGTTGAAAGAAAGTAACCCAATTTGAGAACACAAATTACACGAATAGACGAATGGCACAAATATATTTTAAATTCGCACAATTCACGCTATTAGTGTTATTCGTGGTAAAAGAGAATATAAAATGAGAAAAAGTGAGATTTTGGCTTTTGTAATATTCCTGTTATCCGTCGCAATCGCAATTTATTTTCTTCCCAAAGTACCGGTAAAAGTTGCGTCGCACTGGAATGCAAGCGGTGAGGTTGATGATTATATGTCTAAGTTTTGGGGTTTATTCTTATCGCCGATGATACTTTTCATATGTTTTGTACTCTTTCTTATTTTCCCCAGAATCGACCCGTTAAAAGCTAATGTTGAAAAGTTTAGAAAATACTTTGACGGGTTTATCATCTTGCTCTTCTTGTTTATACTTTTCCTACAACTATTTATTATCCTTTGGTCGCTTGGCGTAAAAATGAAACCGTATATCGTGTTTCCGGTTGGGTTGGGAATTTTATTCTTCTATGTCGGTATTCTCCTTGAAAAAGCAAAACGAAACTGGTTTATCGGCATCCGTACTCCTTGGACAATGAGTAATGAAAATGTATGGGATAGAACTCATAAAGTCGGTGGAATATTATTTAAAATTATAGGTGGGATTGCAGTTTTAGGTGCGTTCTTTGGCAAATATGCCTTCCTATTTGTAATTATTCCAGTAATATTTCTTCCGATTTTCCTAATCGTCTTTTCCTATCTCAATTATAAAAATCTCTCTCAATAAATTGAATATTTTTTCATTTAACCGTCAGTTTTTCTCCTTGACTTTAATTGATTTTTAATTATTATCTGACGATATGGATTTATCTGGACTTTGTGATTTTTTTATTATTACAAAGTCTATTCTAAATAGAATTCTACTAAAAAATTTTATAATCAAAATAAACAAACAAAAATATGTACTTTTGTATGTATTACAATTAATTACAGAATGGAGGTATAATGTCGGATAGAGTTGCAATTATTGGTATTGGCGCAACCCAATTCCGTTCGATTTCACCGGACCTATCTTATAAAGAGCTGATGTTCGAGGCAGCGGTCAAGGCGTATGAAGATGCCGGTATCAATCCGCGTAAGGATGTCGATACTTTCGTTACCTGCGCTGAAGACTATATTGAAGGCACGAGTATTTTTGATGAATACGTGCCCGACCAAATCGGTGCTGCCTTAAAGCCAGTGCACACAATTGGTGGTGACGGACTGCACGGACTGGCGACCGCGTTTCTGCAAATCAGAACCGGTCGGTTCGAAGTCGCAGTAATCGAAGCGCACTGCAAGCCGTCGAACATGCTCACTCCGGATGGAATTGAGGCATGCGGACAAGACCCGATTTATAATCGTCCCTTAGAACTTAACACCCATTTCATTGCTGGGCTTGAGATGAACCGTTTCTGTTACGAAACCGGTATTACTTATGACCACTGCGCCAAAGTTGTCATCAAGAACCGTAAAAACGCTTTGAATAATCCGATTGCTGGACGAGCGGCAAAACTTACGCTTGACGATTTTAAATATGCCGACGGTATTGCTTGTCCATTGACCGACCTTGATGTCGCCCAACCGGTTGATGGCGCGGTCGTTATTGTCATCGCATCGGAAGCAAAGGCACAGGCTCTGAAAAAAAACCCGATCTGGATTACCGGTATCGGCTGGTGCAACGGCACGCCGAGCTTGGAATCACGTGATTGGGTGCGACCCGAATACGTGACCAAAGCTGCGGAAATGGCGTATCAGATGGCGAAGATTACTGACCCCCGAAAAGAAATCTGCTTTGCCGAAATCGATGACCGCTACTCATACAAAGAACTACAGCATATGATGGCTTTGAAACTGTGTTGCGAATGCGGTGCCGGTCAATGTATCGAACGCGGTATTACTGATATTCGCGGTGAATTTCCAGTTAATCCATCGGGCGGTGCTTTAGGTATGGGCTATCTATACGAAGCGACCGGTTTAGCTCGGCTCTATTGTGCGGTTGAACAACTGCGCGGCGATGCGGGTAAGAATCAGATTAAAAATGCTAAGACCGCTTTAATTCAGGCGTGGCGCGGATTACCAACCACCAGCGCGGTCGTGACGATTCTTTCGGTATCAGGAGGAAACGATGGGAAATAGAGTTGCAATTGTTGGCGCGGGCATGACCAAATTTGTCCGCCGCGCCCAAGAGACGGGAAAAGAGTTGTCTTATCATGCAGCCAAGATGGCACTCGAATCGTGCGGAATGACTTTAGACCAGATCGATGCGGTCGTATTAGGAACTGCTCCGGATACTTTTGACGGCGTGCACATGAAAGGCGAATACCTCTCAGATGGTGCTGGTGCTTGGGGCAAACCTTATATGAGAAGTTATGTCGGCGGTGGCACCGGTGTCTTTTCGGTTGCCCAGGGCTGGTATCATATTGCGTCCGGCTTAATCGATACCTGTTTGGTTGTCTGCGAAGAAAAGATGTCGTCGTATCAACCCCACGCCCAAGCTGCATTCTTAACCATTTTCGACCACACCACTGAACGGCCTTTAAAACCAAATCTCCTATGGATTTTTGCACTGGAGATGAATCGCTATATGAATACCTACGGCTTAAGAAAAGAAGACATTGCTTTAGTTGCGGTAAAAAATAAAAACAACGCCTTAGACCATCCCTGTGCTCAGATTGCCAAAGCGGTTACGGTTAAAGATATCTTAAATTCAGAAGTCTTAGCCTGGCCAGTGCAAAGACTTGATGTGAGCCCGGTTTCCGACGGTGCGGTTGCACTAATTTTAACCAATGAAACGATTGCCCACCGGGTAACCAATAAACCGGTCTGGGTTGAAGGTGTTGGCTGGGCATTGGATACTTCTTACTGGACCAATCGTGATTTGTGCTATCCACGTTATGTTGAAGAAGCGGCACGCATGGCATATAAAATGGCTGGAATAACCGACCCGAGACATCAGATTCACGTTGCCGAACCGTACGACCCGTTCGACTATAAAGAACTTCATCATATGGAAGGGCTGATGCTCTGCGGTAAAGGCGAAGCCCCGCAACTTACCGTTGACGGCGTAACGCAAAGAGACGGTGAACTGCCAACCTGTCCTTCCGGTGGTCTTTTAGGTGTTGGTAATCCCATTGCTGCAGCAGGATTAATGAAGGTGGCAGAACTCTTCTGGCAATTGCGCGGAGAAGCCGGTAAACGACAAATCGCACGAAAACCAAAACGCGGTGTTGCCCAAGCTTGGGGTGACCTGATGCAAGTCGGCACCGTCGTCGTAGTCGGAATCTAAGGAGGAGTCGTGAAAAAGTCAAATATCAAAAATCAAAGCAGTAGCGAGGGAAGAGAAGTGAGAATCGAGCATAAAAAATCCCTGTCCCCTCACTACTCGCTACTCACTACTAAATTCCAAGGCGTTGGGCTTAGCGACGATGATATTAAAAAAGGAAAGGTCTGCACAACTCACTGGATTGGTGATACGAAATATGCCTGGGACCAGGGCATTGCTATCGGTAAATACTTAGAAGGTTTGAAACACGGAAAGATTTTAGGCGTTGAATGTCACAAGTGCGGTCGAAAGATGGTTCCGCCCCGAATGTTCTGCGAGTGGTGCTTTAAAACGATTGACGGCTGGGTTGAATTATTCGACACCGGTGTCGTAAATACATTTTCTTTGTGTTATGTCACCTGGGACGTGAAGCGTGTTAAAGAACCGCAGATACCGGCGGTAATCGAAATTGACGGCGCATCCAAAGGAATGGGAATTATGCATCTGTTAGGCGAAGTCAATCCTAAGAAAGTCTACATCGGCATGAAAGTGAAAGCAGTCTGGAAGAGTGAAAAAGAACGCGAAGGCGCAATTACAGATATTTTATATTGGAAACCGATTAAATAAGCGAGGGTAAACATGGCAATTAAAGAAAGATTAAATAAGGCAAGCAAAGCAAAAGCCTGGTATGGCGAGATGCCGGTGGAAAGTCTATATACAGTCGGAATTGCTGGTGAAAAATTCTTCCGAGCGATAAAGGATGAAGGAAAATTTCTGGGCACAAAATGTAAGAAGTGCAGTATGGTTTATGTTCCGCCGAAAATCTATTGTGAACGATGCTTTGAAAAACTTGACGAGTATATTGAGGTTGCCGAATGCGGTTCACTCGAATCATTCACCTGTGTCCATATCGGACTTGATGGTAATCGACTTCCCGCACCGATCATTGTCGGCTTAATTAATCTTGACGGGGCATCAACCTGCATTATTCACAAGTTGGGAGAAACAACCGTCGAAGAACTATGCATGGGAATGCGGGTCTGCGCAGTCTTCAAACCGAAAAATAAACGCGAGGGCGCGATAACTGATATATTATATTTTAAACCCACCAAGCAGTAATTATTAATGAGGCATGAGTAGCGAGGGTTTTATCCCCCGCTACTCACAACTCACCCCTCATTACTATTTAACAGGAGGTGAGAAATGTTAAAACGATGTTGTAAGTTGTTAGGTTATGCAGTGATTCTTACCTGCATAATAAGCTTTAACCAAACTGTGTTTGCTCAACAGTTCACCAAACACATAATTGATGGTAGTCTGATTTGGGCTTCAGGAATTCATGCGACAGATATGGATCGGGATAATGACATTGATCTGATTGCGACTGGTGCAACAGCTAATGAAGTTGACTGGTATGAAAACAACGGCTCCCAAATTTTCATCAAACATGTTGTTGATAATACGTTAACAACCGCTAGGTCAGCCTACGGTTTTGACTTGGACCGCGATAGTGATATGGACATAATTGCCACGGGGGCAACAACCGCGGGTAAAATTGTCTGGTATGAAAATAATGGCAGCCAAGGTTTTACTCCCCACATCATTACTCAAACCTTAAATAGTGCTTGGGATGTTTCAGTAATTGATTTAGACCGTGATAATGATTTAGATGTCGTTGCCACCGCTGCAAGTGGAGTTGTAACGTGGTATGAAAACAATGGAAGTCAAACCTTTACTGAACATACGATTGGAAGCGGTCTAGATGGTGCAGAGGGATTATTTGTTGTTGACTTAGATAATGATAATGACTTAGATGTTGTTGCGGCGGCAATTTTTAGTGATATGGTAGTTTGGTATGAGAATAACGGCAGTCAAACTTTTACTATGCATACTATTGACGCATCGTTAGATGGGGCAAACGATGTTTCGGTTACCGATGTCGATAACGATGGAGACAAAGACATTGTTGCTTCAGGCAGCATGGCTAGCCAAGTAGTTTGGTATGAGAATAATGGTAGTCAAACTTTTACCAAACATGTATTTGCCAGTTTGTCTGGCGCTAGAGCAGTTTTTGTCGCTGACCTTAACAATGATAATCGGAAAGATGTCGTTGCAGTAGGTCTATATAGTGGCGGGTATGCGATGTGGTATGAAAATACTGGCAGTGGAAATTTTACTCCGCATACTATAGATACAAATCTTGGTCTTGGTTTTGGTGTATATGCTATAGACCTTGACCGCGATAGCGACCTTGATATTTTAGCTACGGGTGGCAGCGGTAATGCACTTGTTTGGTATGAAAGTAATTTTGTGGGAATTTCCGAGACAAATACTTTTTCTCCATTGCGTGGAGTTATTTTAAAGCAAAATTATCCGAATCCGGTCAGATCTCATACTGTAATTAGCTATGATTTGCCATTTCCGGCAACTGCAATCTTACAGATTTACAATACAAATGGACAATTTGTAAAAACACTTGTTAATCAAGCACAGAAACCAGGACAATATTCAGTATGTTGGGACCGAAGAGATGAACAGAGAAATCGAGTCATAAACGGAGTATATTTTTATCGCTTAATTGCTGGAGAAATTACAATAACCGAGAAAATGATTATTAACGAGTAAAAGGAAAAATTTGGCACTGCTATTAATTGTATTGATGGACGGGTGCAATTGCCGGTTATCGAATGGATGAAGAAAAATTATGGTCTTGATTATATCGATACGATAACTGAAGTCGGTGTTGATAAGATCGTCTCGCAAGCCGAAGATAAAAGAGTCGAGCTGATTAAATCAAAGGTTGAAATTTCGGTCAATGCCCACGGTTCAAAAATTATTGTGATTGCCGGACATCACGATTGCGCCGGTAATCCAGTTTCAAAAGAAACGCATTTAGAACAGATAAAAAATGCAGTTGGCGTTATAAAGTCGTGGAATATACAATCGGCAGATAAAATTGTCGGCGTCTGGGTCAATGAGTATTGGGATGTTAATATAATATCATGATAACAATAAGAAAAATTAAAGAGGAAGATGCCGAGTCATTCTTATTTTTCTCTTTTACCACGAACGCCACGCTATGCGAAGCAAGACGCAGTCCATAAAACGAATAACACAAATTGTCATTCCTCCTGCGGAAGCAGGAATCCAGTCTCTTATAGTTTCATGCTTTTGCAGGGACGGTATCTGGATTCCCGTTTTTACGGGAATGACATGCTTTGGTCTTTATTTGTCTATTAGTGCTATTACTGTGCTACACTTCGTGTTTCGTGGTCTTTCTTTTTCCTTATATAAAAAGACTGGATTTGAAATAGAGGGAACAAAGAAGCATTCATTTTTGATTGACGGTTCGTATATCGATGAGTATTATATGGCAAAATTATTGTGATGGTCGAATCGACCCTGCGGCAAATCGCTTCTGTCTTTTCTGTTTGGGTCGAGAGACCCGATTCGGGAGGTAAAAGTTTATGAAGAACGAGTTAATTACTACTTATTTTCAAAAACCAGGTAAAAATAATACAGATACAACAATTAAATTAGCCTTACAGCGTGCAAAAGAACTTAAAATTAAAGATATTGTACTCGCTTCATCAAAAGGATATACCGCAAAACAGATGGCGAAAATGGAAATTAAAGGATTAAATATTGTTTGTGTTACTCATCACGCCGGATTTGAAAAACCCGGGCAAATGGAATTGAATGATGAAACAAGAAAATTATTAGAGGTAAAAGGTGTTAAAGTTTTTCGCGGTACACATTATTTCAGCGGTCTTGCCCGAGCGATGCGGATGGAGTTTGGCGGAATATATACCGGCGAGATTGCGGCTAATGTCTATCGAACCTTTGGTGAAGGGATGAAAGTCTGTGTTGAGATTGCGATTATGGCGCTTGATGCAGGATTAATACCGTTCGGCAAAGAGATTATTGCAATTGCCGGGACTGGGGTTGGCGCTGATACTGCAATTGTATTATATCCTGCTTACGGTCGGAAGTTCTTTGAAACACAAATATCAGAAATAATTTGTAAACCAAGGCAGTGGTAAGAGGCACTATGAAGAGAATATTTTTCTGTTTGTTTGCTTTATTTGTAATTATCAGTTATGCGAAAACTTTAGAATATCCAGTACGCTTTGCAATTATCGGTGACCGAACCGGCAGCGCACAACCCGGAATTTATGAAGAAATTGTTGCTGAAGTTGAACGGCTTAAACCCGATTTTGTATTAACGGTTGGCGATATGATTGAAGGACCTGTTAGTGATACCATAGAAACAAACAGACGATGGGAAGAATATAAATCTCTGATTAGCAAACTATCCATGCCAATCTATTTCACACCAGGCAATAACGATATATGGGATAATGCGTCTTTATTATTTTATAAACGGAATATCGGCAAACCATACTATTCATTTGATATTAAGGGGGCGCATTTTATTTGCCTGGATGCGAGCCGATATGAGAAAAGTTCTGAGTTACCCAAAGAACAGCTTGCGTGGTTGGTTGATGATTTAAAGAAAAACAAGAAAGCAGCCTATACCATAGTTTTTTATCACAAACCATTCTGGGCAGATGAAATTGCGGCGGGCAAACCAGACACACTACATACTATTTTCAAAAATTATGGTGTTGATGCGGTATTTAATGGTCATACCCACGAGTATTTTAGCGGTAAAATAGATGGGATATTATATACGGATGTCAGCACGTCGGGCGGAGCCGGTGATGTTGGACCAACCGGAATATTATATCATTTTACCTGGGTCACGGTTGACAATAATGGTATTTCAATTTCGCCGGTAAAAATAAATAGCGTGTTGCCATGGGATGAAGTGACTATATCTGATGTTACAAATATTAATAAAATTTATAATTCGGGCATAAGTTTTGAAAAACCGATATTGGTTAATGATGATTTTTCTGTGATTGATTCAAGCTTCTCGATTAAGATATTCAATTCCAATCCTGATGTTGCATTAGAGGAAACGCTGTCTTGGGATATGAATGAAACATGGTCACTCAAACCTCAAACCCAATTAGTAAAAGTCGCTGCTAATGACAGCGGAGGCTACACGTTTATCGTTAAAAACAAGAAAAAACTGTACCCAGTGCCCGAAGTCTCTTTAAGACTTCCATATGCTAATGGTAAATATTATGAGGTTAAGAAATCATTGCTAGTTAGCCGCACGACCAATTGTTATCAATCTGGTAAATCTCTGGTTATTGACGGGAAAATCGATGAGCCGATATGGCAGAAACCAGTGTATAAACTCTTTTCACCAGATGGCGGTCCAGTTAAGATTGATTCAACCTATTTCTATTTTGCACACGATGATAAAAATCTCTATATCGCAGCGTTTTGCCAAGACCTAAAAGTTGATTCAATCATCACTAAAGCGGTCAAACAGGATGATGCGGTTTATTCTGAAGATTGTATTGGATATTTCTTTGTTCCTGACCGCGATACCGGAGCCATCTATCAAATTTATTTCAATCCCAATGGAGTTACATTTGACCAGAAGATTACCGATAATGGCAACAATGCTGACCGAGCGTGGAACGGTACATACGAAGCGAAAACTTTTAAGGGTAAAAATTTCTGGTCAATCGAAGCACGCATTCCCCTCGAACAACTAAAGGCACAAGTAACTACGGGTCAGCAATGGGGTGTAAATTTCCGGCGCAAGCAGCCGCGCTACAAATCGACTGCGGATTGGCAGGTACCAATTCAATACGACCCAAATGGTTTTGGGTTATTGATTATGAAATAAAATAATATCAGTAATTGACAAAAGTACAAAAAGGATTACGATAAATAATTTAATAAATACCGAATTATTCTTAATATGAATAAAACCAGAATGAAAATTTTAGCTCCTTCTTATATCACAGGGCAGATTGACCTGTATCGTTTTCAAGAGTATGTCCGTCCTTTTTATCCAGAAAGTGAAATCGTCATTCTTGATGAGAACCTTTACTTATTAAAAATTCACATCGCATCCGGAAAAGTACTTATCGGAAAGAGCGTAAACTTCTCGATTGATATTTATTCGGGTAGCTCAGGTTGTACAATCTATGTTATCGAATTCGATGACCGAGTCGAAGAAGCAATAAAAGACCAGTCTAACATTTTATATAAATCCTATCAATTTACCATTAATAACCAGGATATTAACACCTCATTTTTTGCGATAACGGGTGAATGTTATGCCCATACGTTTCGACAGATAACTTTTCAAGAAGCAGCGAAAATGACGCGCATTTCCGATATTAAACCAGAGGTGCTTGATAGCTCAGGAATTGATTTTATCTTGTGTGGGAAAGAACGTATTCTTACCGATTGGGGCGGGATAACAACTCCTTTAATCATTGAAGAGATTCCCTCTAATACGGACAAATTAGAAAAAATTGAATTGAAGAGCGAGACAATATTTGTCCAGGACCGCACTATTTTCTATGCTCTCAAAGAACTATCACACCGGGAAATAATTTTTTATACATTAATTGCTTATTTTTATTACGAGCAGAGCGCCCTCAGCATTCACTATCTTCAAGAAATGAGAAAAGATATTGATGGTCTTATGCAAGGACTTCAGATTAAAGGCAGTGTTGGCTGGGAATGGGAAATTCAGGAGTTTGATATCAAGCGGTTAAATTTTCTGAAATATTTATCCCATTACCGTTCATTTGACAATGCTTATTCTAATGTCTCTATGCCCCCAGAATTAGAAAGCTGGTATAAAATAAATAAATTAAAAGTCAATATTAATTTTAACTTGAACGCAGTTCAGTTTACCATGACCGAAATTGATAGGATGGTGGAACAAAAACAAGCAACTTTAGCAACTCGCCGTTCTAAAAACCTTGAATACTTATTGACGATGTTAGGAGGACTGGGTGGAGTCGGCGCGATTTTAGCCGCATTATTTGCCGGCGGACTTAAACTGGAAACCAGAATTATCGCAATTCTTCTTTTACTCTTTATTCCGCTCTTTATAGTCCTCTTTGAATATTTGGTGAGACAGGGTATTGCCAAACGAAGTCGCGATTTATACCTCAACACCAAAATCAACAATCTTATTAAGGCAAAGCAGAACTACGAGAGTCTTCTTAAATCAACACAAGAGCAAGGCAAGACATTTCCGGATGAGTACTTGCAGTTTTTCTTTACTCGAATAAAGCGAATTGAAGAAGAAATTGAGAATCTCTCTAAAGCAAAATAATACTACAACCACATCCGTGTTATTCGTCGTAAAAGAGCATTATCAGTGTTCCTACAAGTTTTCCTTGACAAAATCAGATTTTTGTGGTATAAGTGCATATTAGTATATATACTCTAAAAGTATATCTGCTCTTTGAATTATTGTTTAGGATTTAGTCTGCCTCCTCTGTTCTCGAATTTAGGATTTTCTTGAAAGAGCGCATGGAACAGCTGGGAGGCATGGGAAACTCCTATATACCCCATTATCCAGTGGGTCTAAAACCAGGGCTTTTTAAACGTCTAAGTCGTCATTTATTAGACCATTTAGGTTTTTATCTATCTTTAAAGGTTTGAGAGGGTTTAATAAGTCATTTAACGTCCTATCATTTATGCCAACTAAAAAACCATCTTTGACCATATTTAAGATGTCATCAATCATCCAATCTATCATCCAATCAATCACTTTATTTACTACCACGCTCGAAAAAGATGTTAAATTTTAAGGGTTTTGAGGGGTCGCACCCCTTAGAACTTAATCTTAAGGACTCAGAATAACAATTTTCCCAGTCTGGTTTTTTAGACGGTAAAAGTAAATACCCTGAGGAAGTTCTAATCTTATTCGATCTTTTATTTCTATGTCCTTAATGTTTCTGCCCAAAGCATCATAGATTTTTAGTTTTCCGTATTGTCCATTAGTTAATTGGAAGTTTATCAATCCTCGGCTCGGATTTGGGAAGATTTTAATTAAATCGACAAAAGAAACCAGACGTGGTTCATCGTAAACTCCACTATTTCCAAAAGGATCAGTTTTAATTAAAAATATAGTGTTAGAAACAATATAATCTTTAGCTGAAGCTGAAATGATATAACCCCCATCAGAACAATTACAAAAATCTCTTGGAACAGCACCAACATAAGGGGATGGGGCATTAAACCATTTAGTGAAAAGAGTATCTAGGTTGACATCATAATTAAGGAAAAATAAAGCAATTCGGTCGGTATAAAAAAGACTATTGCTATCTAATCCAACTAGTCCGACATAACCAAAGGATGAATTTAATACAGAAAATCCACCAAACGTACCCCCATTAAAACAGGGGAAAATATTTAATTCAACTTGAGTGCCAGACCCTAAATTCCATTTTTCTATTCTAACCCCTTGATGATTAGGTAAGGTTCGGTCGGTACCAAATCTCACTGCTTTTAGAGAATCAGGGCTAAAAGTAAAATTACCACCTATTGGTGAAGAATAATCTCTTCTAATCCAAACCGAATCTAAATTAGGTTTCAGTTTTAAAAAGTAAGTCCAATAAAGACCTAAATTATTGAATACTGTGGCTTGTATATATATCGTGTCGTTTTTACACTTCACGCGCGAAAAACCCCGACCAATGTCAAATCCACTATTAGGACCAGCGCTGAAAATTCTTTCCGTCGATTGTGTTAAGGGTCGATTTAGTTTTGTGATTCGAAGAACTGAAGATATGGTACTAATTGTGGCTACAATATAACCATCAGTATAAAAATCAAAATCTTCGGCATAGCGCACAATGCCATCATTAGGCGAAATATATTGCCACAAAGTATCGCCATTATTTTTATCGAGACCAAGTAACCAGAAAGCAAAAATTCCATCCGGCGGCAATTCAGTATTAGCTAAGATAACTAAATTTCCGTTTTCATCTTCTCTGATTGTTGTTCCGAAACTCTGACCAATACCCGTACCCGAATATAAAATCCTATTCCATAAAACGTTGCCCAGCGAGTCAAACTTGATAACAATAAGAGTGTTTTCATTACAAGAAAGACCGCAGCCGGCATAACCTTTATCACTGGTTTGAATAATACTGAATAAACCAGTATTGCCAAATTCGGGATAAGTCATTTGCCAGGTAATAGAATGGGAATAAGTGAAGGATAACAGAATTAAACTGATAGCAATCAAAATAAAGTTCTTATTTTTCAAAGACATATTACTTCGTCTTGCCTATCTTAACTTATGCTTTTTATCTTGTCAAGGTCACTATTTCTAAACTTTTTGAATGGTGCCACCCCTAAAATCTAAATATCAATTTGTTGAGCAGTCTTTATTGCCCCGTCAATCGGGAATTTACCAAAGCCATTTTCTACCATCTTTAATAAAATTCCTGAACTCCGTAACTCAGAAACTGTCTTTCCCAGATTCTTTGCATCAGCAATTGTTCTTAGAGGAAAAACGACACCTTGCTGGTGTGCAAACTTGAAGTTTTCTTCAGCATAACTGCCAATCATTGGAAATAAAGCCATTATCGGTAAACCTAATCCAATTGCCCAGTTCGTATACTCATGACTTGGAGCAACAAAAATATCGAGTAATGACAATAGGTGATTGACTCGTTTCTGATAATCTATCCGTGTTTTACCTTGAATGAATAAACTTGTCGCTTTGGATTTGTTATTTTGAATTGATCGTCGATTTAATTGTTTTAAGAAACTTTTTGCTTTTTTACAATTCGTGCCCATAAAAATAATTACTCTTTGTTTTCTCATTATTTCAAAGTTAATTGACTGCCAGCACAGTTTTTGCTATTATATTAATTGGTATTAAACCAGAAAGGTATCTTGTGGTCTAATAAAGTTATGAAGTATATATATTTTTTGTTAATAGTTATTTTGATTTCTGTATCAAACTGTGTAAAAAATCCTGAAGAGTCACAATTACCTCAAGTAGCAATAACTTATCCGCCTAACGGAGCCTATGTAATAGATGCGGTCATGGTGCTGGCAGAGGCAGTGGATAATATTGAGATTAAGAAAGTCGAGTTTTACATCGATGGTGTCTTGACGGGTAATGATACTGTAGCGCCATATACACATCAATGGGTTACTGATAGTCTTGCTGGAAACCACACAATTTTAGCTAAAGCGTATGATAATGATAATAATTTTGGACTTTCTAATGTTATTACAGTTTCAATTCTTGATACGACCGACACTGAATCTCCTCAGATTGCAATTGTATCACCGGGAGGCTGGTCGACGGTCAGCGATACAGTTCAAATATTGACTTCGGTTTCGGATAATCGAGGAGTGTCAAGAGTTATATTTTATATTGACGGCGACTCGGTCGCGACTGATATGACAGCGCCATTTAATTTTTACTGGAACACATGCATTGTTTCAAATAATTATCATACAATCCTTACAAAAGCAGTTGATTTTAATCAGAATTGGACGAATGCGATGATTACGGTATTAGTGCAAAATCCTGATACCACTGACACTGAATTTCCACAGATTGCAATTATTTCGCCGGCCGGCTGGTCGACGGTTAGTGATACAGTACGAATATTAACTGAGGCATCGGATAACCGGGGCGTATCGCGAGTCGTATTTTACATTGATGGCGATTCGGTTTACACTAATATAAATGCGCCGTTTAGTTTTGACTGGAACTCTCGTACTGTTTCTAATGATTACCACACAATTCTGGCAAAGGCATTTGACTTCAGTCAGAACTGGGCAAACTCAATGATTACGGTAGTAGTGCAAAATCAATGATATTTTTTATCTTCGCCATGACTATTTCACCGTCAACTTATTTCACGTACGGTGATATATCAAAAGAAACAAAAGGTTACTCAATTGCGACTTACTGGACAATTGAATATGATAAAAATTACTTCTTGTTTGCATATAATCATTATTTAGAAAATGGGCAGTCTGATAACTTACGACAGCAACTTTTTTCCGTCGGTTATACTAAAGAAATATTGCCGAGGGTTGGGATAAGAGCAACGAGTTTTTATCTCTTTACTTCCAATAATGATATAGGCGGGACTTTAAGCGCCCGTCTGTTTTATGGCTATAATCCGGTATTATCGCTTGGTTATACGGCTTCGACTTATTCAAAACAATTCCAAAATTCAAGAAGGTTTTATAATACTTTTCAACTTAATCCCGAATGTCGATATTATTTATTTAACAAGTTTCCCATCACGGTTGGCTTATATTATACGAAAACACCCAATGAAAATTATCTTGCTTACTCAGGTAGTTTTGGTTTTAATCCTTTTACGAAATTAAATTTAAGTATTGGTGGAATTTATGGCAGCGTTTTTTATTATACTGATGACCGGCTATTAATCGTAAATAACCGTCCCAATTTACAAAAAGGAGGCTTGTCGGTTAATGCGAAATGTAGCCTGATAAAAAACTTAAGAGTTGCTCTCATTCTTCAAAAAGACATCTATCGAACCTATAACGTAAATTATTATGGACTTGGAATAGAAATTAATGAGTTCTGAAAGGAGCAGTAATGTTTAAGAAACTAGCTTTGATAATTATATTATTTGTGCCGTTTATTGTTATGGCAAAAACCCCGATTAAGGTGACCTTTGTTTATGATGACGGTGTCCCCATAAAGATTGTAGCAGAAGGCGCGGTGTCTACTACCCAATGGCTGGGTGTTTCATTTTATTCGGCAGAATATAAAGATGCTATTACAGAAGGTCATCATATCGTTCGTGAAATAAAAGCGGGTACTTTCAATGAAGAAATTACTCTCGACAGTCTTATCGCACCACATTATAACTCGTCTTATGAAATTGCCCTGTGGGGTAAAAAAGTTGATAAAAAGGATTGCAAGATTGAAAATGACTACTGGTGCAAAACGCGCGGTTTTCATCTTGAGAACCTATTGTTCTATCAAACCGGATATTTTAATACATTGAAGAACGGCAAGTAATTTGTCGATGGAGAATTTATGGTGCATGAACAATTGAAACGATTGGCAATCAGCGAAACCGGGTTTGTCTTTGACCCGAAGTCGGGTCACAGCTATACAGTTAATGTTGTGGGGATGGAGGTTCTTAATTGCTTTAAAAACGGGATGAACGAGAATGATATTATCAAATACATTATTGATAACTATGAGGTTTCGGAAACCCAACTTAAACGTGATTACGATACTTTTATAATGCGCTTAAGACAATACGGATTATATGAGGAAGAAAAGAATAATAAAGACAAGAAAAACAGATGAGTAATGAGTTAGTCATTGCTGTAACCGGATTAAATACCGGCGAAAATCCACAACCGGGTGTTCCGGTTATTCGCTGTTTAAGAAAAGCGGGTTTTACCGGCAAAATAGTCGGGCTGGTCTATGATTCATTTGAATCGGGTGTTTATGCACCTGATTTAGCCGATGAAGTTTATATTATGCCTTTTCCGTCGGTTGGAGCAGATGTGCTTCTAACAAGAATTGAACATATCCTTAATCAAACTAAAATCGATATATTAATCCCGACGCTCGATTCGGAAATATTACCGTATATTAGCATTGAAAAACAACTTAAAGCTTATGGCATAAAAATGTATTTGCCTACCAAAGAACAGTTTATGATGCGTGATAAAGCAAAGCTGGGTGAGCTAAACACGAAATTTAAAATCAAAACACCGTCATCAGCAATAATTACTGACAGCACACAACTCCATAGTCTTCTTAATAAAATGGCATTGCCGGTTATGGTCAAGGGGCGATTTTATGAGGCATATAAAGCTTATCATAGCGACGAAATAAACAAATATTTTAATCTCCTGCGTAACAAATGGGGTCTACCAGTAATACTTCAGGAGTTTTTAGCCGGCGAAGAATATAATATCGCAGCGATTGGCAATGGCAGGGGTGATGTGATTTGTGCGATTCCGATAAAAAAGACAGTGGTGAGCGAAAAAGGTAAAGGATTCGCAGCAGTAGTTATCAAAGACTCGATATTAGATAAGTTAACTAAATATATATTTAAGTGTCTTAAATGGCGCGGACCATTAGAGTTGGAAATTCTCAAAGCAAACAAAGATAACCGATATTACTTATTAGAAATAAACCCGCGCCTGCCCGCCTGGATTGCTTTAAGTGCTGGTGCTGGACAGAATATTCCCGAAGTTTTAGTCAAATTAGCGCTTGGGAAACGAGTTAAACCAATGAGAAAATATGAAGTCGGAAAACTTTTTGTCCGACATAACGAGGATATCATTTTAGATATTTCGACGATTGGTGTCTTAACCTCAACTGGTGAATTACACAATCTCCGGACCCAATCTGTCCACAATCGGAAAAGTAATTTGTTAAACAAAAGAGGGACTTAATCCTATGACAAAAAAAACATACGCCGCACCATCGATTGAACGAAAAATTGCTGGTGCACCGGATAAGTTTGCCAGCGGTATCACGCAGTTTCAAGATGAAATCGAAGGAATTCCAACAAAAAAGCTTATCGAGAAATACGGGTCACCGTTGTTTGTGTTTTCGGAAAAAGTCATGCGCCGAAAATACAAAGAAGCGTTTCGCGAAGTAAGCTTACAATATCCCAATGTAAAGTTTGCCTGGTCATACAAAACGAACTATCTACAGGCAATCTGCGCAGTTTTTCATCAGGAAGGTGCCTGGGCAGAAGTGGTAAGCGGCATGGAATACGAACGTGCCCGATTACTCGGAATGCCGGGCAAAAAAATTATCTTCAATGGTCCGGGTAAGACTCGCGAGCAATTATTACAGGCAGTACAAGACGGAGCAATGATAAATATTGACCATCTCGATGAAATGTTTTTGCTTGAGGAAGTAGTTAAGAAAACCGGCAAGAGTCCTTCGGTTGGCATCCGTGTGAACATGGACACTGGCATTCAACCATTATGGAGCCGGTTTGGTTTTAACTTTGAGAATGGCGAAGCTTATCGGGCAATCCAAAGATTAGTCATTGGCAAAAAGCTAAAATTGACCAGTTTACATACTCATATCGGCACTTTTATCTTAGAGCCCAATGCTTATTATATTGCTGCTTCCAAGCTGCTCAATTTAGCCGAGAGCATTAAGTCGGACTTCGATATTATTATCCAATCAATTGATTTAGGCGGCGGTTTTGCCTCAACCAATACTCTTTACGAACAGTATTTGTCTGGCGATATTGCAGCACCAGATTTTAGTCGCTATGCCGAATCAATTGGCAAAGCATTTGATGAATCAATTTTCTGCCGAAAACACCGACCAACTCTATTCTTAGAGACTGGTCGAGCATTGGTTGATGAAGCAGGATATTTAATCACTTCGGTTATCAGTAAAAAAACTCTGGTCGATGGACAGCGTGCTTTGATTATTGATGCGGGTGTTAATTTACTATATACCTCGACCTGGTATAAACATAAATTTATCCCGGCGCAACCAATAACTGGTTCATCGGAAAACACGATAATTTATGGTCCGTTGTGTATGAATATCGATGTGATGCGTCCGAGCTTAAGATTTCCCGACTTAAAAGTAGGTGACCGGATTATAATTACTCCGGTCGGTGCTTATAATGTTACTCAATGGATGCAGTTTATCACCTATCGTCCCAATGTCGTGCTTATCTCGGCGGACGGAAAACTTGAAATAATCCGCGAGCGGGAAAGTCTCAAAGATATGATAGGAAAAGAAAAAATCCCGAAACACCTGAACCCCGCCCTCCTGAGGGCGAGGGTGAATCTATCTAAAAGCGCTTCTGATACAAAATAAATTTTAGTAATGACACAACCAGGTTTATTAGAAAAACGACCGTATCACCGTATCCGAGAATCTACACTTTATATCTTTGGCAGCGCTTTTCTAAATTCATATTCAACCGTCTTATTTTCAAATAACCGCTGGCTCGGCTTGCTGCTTCTTTTAGCAACGCTGAATACTCCATTTATCGGAATTTGCGGCGTCATTGGTACGATTACCGCAATTATCACAACCCGATTACTAAAATTTACCACATGGGAGGATAAGTCTGGATTTTATAGTTTTAATGGTCTTTTGGTTTCGTTAGGTGCTGCATATTTTTATCCTGTGCTGGGAATCGATTATCCGTTATTTTTCACAATTATCATCATCGGCTCGATTTTCGCGGCAATTTTATCGGTTGCATTGTCTCAGTATTTCAAGCATCAATTCGCTTTGCCTGCGTTAAGTCTTGGTTTTGTTATTGTTGTAACGCTGATCTATTTTATTTATATACGAATCGGCAAGATGCCATTAATGATAATACCGCATCATCTTATAGTTGACTGGGCGCCACAGGTCAAAGGATGGTTTGCTTTGTATCTTAAAAGTATGGGTAGCATTTTCTTTCAAACCAATTTACTCGGCGGGATTTTAATTGCGCTAGTTGTCTTACTGCATTCCCGGATTGCATTTGCGCTTTCGCTGATTGGATTTGCGGTCGGCTATGTGTTTTTATTCGCTCATACTCCTTTCAGTGAAACTGAGTTTATGCTTACAGGTTTTAATACGATTCTGACCGCAGTTGCGATTGGCGGTATTTTCTTTGTGCCCAGTATTTTATCATTTGTGATTGCGGCAATCACGGGCATTGCCGGTGCTTTGATCGGGATATCGGTTCAGAGTATATTTCACAGTGCCGGCATACCTCCTTTGGCGATTCCGTTTAACTTTATCGTCTTGGTAACACTCTATGCTTTTAAATTACGATTAAAAAACTTTCATCCCTATTTAATTGATTTTTACAGCAGTTCACCAGAAGCGAGCGTTGATTATTATTATTCCCGAATTTCCCGTTTTTTTGGAGCGGGTCGCCCACAATTTTTCCTGCCATTCAACGGTGAATGGACGGTTTCCCAGGGACCACATGATGAACCGACTCATAAACTGCTTTGGCGTGAAGCCTGGGACTTTGAAGTTCTTGATGAATACGGAAAAAGTTTTAAGAATGCCGGAGCTGAACTGAATGATTACTACTGCTTTGACAAACCGGTTCTTGCGCCAGCAAATGGAACAGTAGTTAAAATAGTAAATTGGGTTGAAGATAATTTAATCGGTCATGTTAACACGCATGACAATTGGGGCAATCTAATTGTAATCCAGCATCAGGTTGGTATTTTTTCATTACTGTCTCATCTGAGAAAAGGCAGTATTAAAGTTAAAGAAGGGCAGTACGTTGTAGCGGGCGAAATAATCGCTGGTTGCGGAAATTCCGGGCGCTCACTCGTGCCCCATCTCCATTTTCATATACAATCTACGGCTGAGCCGGGTTCGCACACATTAAAAACGAATCTTATTAATTACCTGATAAAAAACCGCGATGTTCCAATTTTCAAAAGGTTTGGCACTCCGAAAAAAGGAGACCAATTATCCGCGCTCCATCCTGAATACCGCTTGCAAGAAATCCTACACTTAAAAGTAAAAGACACTTATTCTTTCAAGGTAACCGAATCAGCTGGACGCACTTTTGAAGAGAACTGGCAGGTTAATATCGATTTCTGGGGTAATATTTCAATTGTATCGGACCGGAAAGCCCGTGTCTGGTTTAGCATTTACAATGGTATTTTTGATGTACTGAAGTTTGAGGGCAATAAAAACTCTGCGCTTTATGCATTGTCAATCGCGCTCCCAACATTTCCCTATTCCGAAGAAAAGGAATTTCTCTGGGCTGACCGGCCACCGATATATTCGGTCTTGCCCTTTTATTTAAAGACGGTTGAAGAAATATTCAGTTTTATCTTTAGACCAATCAATTATATCGGCAGGTATAAAGCTTTGCACGAGGAGAGCGGCTTTGTAAAGATAGAAGGTAAAGTTAATTTAGCGGTATTAAAGTTTGGCATTTCTGAATTGAATAGTCATTGTCATATTCATCCTGATAAAGGAATAACCAAACTTGAATTAACCTGTCAGGGTAAATCCAAACTCCAAGCCGAACAGATTGAAGTAAACCAGAACAACACTAATAACACAAATTAATATAAAAAGGTACTGAAGTTACTGAAATTTTTCCTATGTGAAGGTTTAATGCGTGTGAGGGGTCGCACCCCTACAAATCTTTCAATTTTTCCCTGTGGTGCGGTGGGTGTCCCGTTTAATACCTAGGTCAATGACGTAATCTATCTGCTGAAATACTCCGAGATATATTCCCTGCTATAATTCCGTTTAGAATCCCAGTTATTGTCTCTAATAGATATTCGAATAAATAACTAACTATGAACTGAAATTAATGCTCAATTATCATCTCAGCTAAATCGCCATTTAAAAGACCTTTTTTCCCCTGTCCTCCCCGGCGTGTTTAATGGAGGGCACTATACCCCTTATTTTAAAGAATTTGAATTAAGAATATGAAATATAAAAAGTTAGACAAAAATCAGCCCAATTTAAACTATACTTTAAAAGTATAGTTTTGAGGACGGGTCGCACCCGTCCGTTTCACCAATCACTACGATAACCCTATTGACAATTGAAGGGTTGGGAGTAAGATTTGGTACTATGATAAAAATGATATTTTTTAATATAGGTTGGATGAAATGGTACAAAGGATTAAAAAATGACAAAATAATTGGTGGTGGGAAAGATGTAGATATTTCGGGTTTTGGTCATGAGATGTTTAATTTTTTACCTTGCAGCGGACATATGTATGGATTTGTTATGCCTGTTAAAACGAAAAGAACGAAAAATGTGAGCATAAACATTGAAAGACTAGGGGCTAAGAATTACCAAGAATCGATTGACAAAGTGCTGGTAGTATGGGTGGCAAGATCTTTAATTTTCGGTACGGTTATCGTTGGTTGGTATAAAAATGCAGTTATTTATCGCAATGAACAAGCCGAACCAGGAGACCCGCACAGACAATATAAAGACCATGAATTTGGCTATTTTATAAAAGCTAAAAGGGGAAATTGTGTTTTATTGCCTATAGAAAACCGGATTTTTAGAATACCACGAGGTAAAGGGTGGATGGGGCAATCTAATGTATGGTTTGCCGACCAAAAAAGACACTTTAATTTTAAGAGAAAAGCATTGGAATTCATCAATAATAATGGCGAAATTATAGCTGAGAAAAAAAGAATGGACGCAAAATCAAGGAGTTGGCAGATAGATCCTTTAAAACGTCAAAAAGTTGAAGAGATAGCAATTAAAACGACAACAAAACACTATAGAAAAATAGGTTTCTATGTAAAATCATTTGAAAGGAACAACATTGGCTGGGATTTAGAAGCGACTCTTAATAACAAAATGCTTAGACTTGAGGTTAAGGGGCTATCTGGAAACGACGTTACAATTGAGCTTACGCCAAAAGAATATGAAAGTTGTAATGCATATCCCGACAGTTATAGAATATGTATAGTAACAAATGCATTTAACAAACCAAAATTAACTATATTTTCTTATTCAAGGGCTACTAAAAAATGGGAGGATAACAATGGCAATCCCTTGACAATTATTGAAATTAAGGGTGCACGAATGTTCCAATAAGATTCTGTCATCAAAAGCCAAACTAATTGCCTATCTGAGGGGTCGCACCCCTGCAAATCTAAATATCAAGTTGTTCTGCGGTCTTTATTGCCCCGTCAATCGGAAATTTGCCAAAACCATTTTCTACCATCTTTAATAAAGTTCCTGAACTCCGTAACTCAGAAACGGTCTTTCCCAGATTTTTTGCATCAGCAATTGTTCTTAACGGGGAAACTACACCTTGCTGGTGAGCAAACTTAAAGTTTTCTTCGGCATAACTGCCAATCATTGGAAATAAAACCAATATTGGTAAGGCTAATCCAATTGCCCAGTTCGTATACTCATGACTTGGGGCAACAAAAATATCGAGTAATGGTAATAGGCGATTGACTCGTTTCTGATAATCCATTCGTGTTTTACCTTGAATGAATAAAATTGTCGCTTCGGGACCGGTTTCTTTGGATTTTGTCTCATTTAACAATCGTAAAAAACTCTTTGCTTTTTTCTGATGTATTCCAAGGAAAACAATTACTCGATGATTTTCTTTACTTGCCGAGATTATACCGGCAATGGCTTTCTTAATATGCGGCGGTGGATAGGCACCAGAAATAAAAAATCCGATGGTTAATGGTTTTTCTGACTTGATGCGTGATAATCGTTTTAACTGGTTTTCTTTAGCGTCGGTAATTAAATCGGGAGCGATTAATAGTCCGGCAATCAGGATTTGTTCCGCTCTTAAACCTTGTGAAATAAGTCTTTTCGCAGTGTATTCGGTCGGGACAACAATCTTTTGAACGTTTCCGAGCACACATTCTTTGGGTGCGGCAATCTCACCATGAATATACCAAACATCGCTAAGATTTCGTGCTAATAAAGGATGTGAAACAAGAATTCGGTCAAAACCTTTTGACGAAACACTACAAACTGACACACTTGGTGTCTTACTCGATGTGCGAAACTTATTATAAAAATCAGTTATTAAACCGCCCTTTGCGCCCAAAGTGTAAACCTGCTTGGATACTTGCCAGAACCATTTATAAAACCATTTTTCTTGTGCCAAAACATCCCAATATTTTATTTCGGTATCTGGTTTTATCGACTTTAGCGATTGCAACACATAATCTAGGTAATTGGGATGACCCATTCCAATTTCAACATTAATTGCTAAAATCCGCATCGTGATATTAACAGAGTAATCGACAATTAATTTAATGTCAACCCCGCTGTAATTACTAATTAAAAAGCATAACCACGAATGACACGAATGTGACAAATCACACGAATATTTAATTTAAAACGTATTCGTCCCATTCGTTAAATTCGTGCTATTCGTGTTCTCTTATAAATTAATTGACATTTACATTGAGTCTTATAGAATATAGCCATGGATAGTAAAAAATCGATAATCGGTAAATTTTCTATTAGCCTCGAAGGTATCGACCAGGTAGCGCTGTTAGGCTTAGCTGATGAAAATCTAAAATTCATCAGTCAGCATTTCGAATCCCAGATTTCAGTTCGTGGTGACCGAATTCGTATAACTGGACCTAAAAGCGAGTTACAAAATATTAAAGAGCTGTTTACGACATTACTCGATGCGGTTAAGCATGACGAACAAATAACACCAATCCTAATTCGAAAAGAAATTGATAACCTAAGCTCAGAGCACGAATGTCCGACTAAAACACGCAAAGTTCCGGAAATAGAACGAAAAGAAGGTTCGATTTATACCCCTAAAAAAGTCATCTTACCAAAAAGCGAAAACCAGGAAAGTTATCTTAGAGCAATCGATGAAACTGATATCGTAATTGCTATCGGTCCGGCTGGTACCGGTAAAACTTATTTAGCCGTCGCCAAAGCAGTGGAAGCATTGACTTCCGGCAAAATTTCACGAATTGTTCTTACCCGTCCGGCCGTCGAAGCGGGTGAACAATTAGGATTTTTGCCCGGCAGTTTCAAAGAAAAGATTGACCCGTACATGCGACCCCTTTACGATGCATTATATGATATGATATCAATTGAAAAGATTAAACGATTGATTGATGAACAGGTCATAGAAGTTGCACCGATTGCTTATATGCGAGGACGAACCCTTTCCGATTCCTATATAATTCTGGATGAAGCCCAGAACAGTACCTCAATTCAGATGAAAATGTTTTTAACTCGATTGGGCTGGAATTCTAAATCGATTGTAACCGGTGATGTTACTCAAATCGATTTAGATAAAAAACATTCTTCCGGATTAGTTGAAATTCAAGATAAATTAAAAAACATTGAAGGCATTCAATTCATTTATTTCGATGAGCGAGATGTGGTTCGTCCACCTTTAGTTTCCAAAATCATAAAGGCATACGGCAACCATTAACTAATAACCAACAATAAAAATGAAGATAGTAATCTTTGGTATAAGCAATAAAGCTGTCGAAAGAAAATATAGAATATTTGCGGGAAATGTTTTAAAAAAAGCAAATAAGAAAGTCTCCCAAAGCACTAAAACCCTTAATATTATTATCGTAAACGATGATTATATTCATAAGTTAAACAAACAATTTTTAAAGCGAGACCGACCGACCGACGTTTTATCATTTCCAATTAACCCCGCCCCTATTTCTAAGAATGTATTGCCCAACCCAAATTCTACAAATGACAATTTTACAGTCCATAAAAATAGGGGCGGGGTAAATGAAGAGTTGTTGGGAGAAATTTATATATCTAAAGACCGGGTAAAAATTCAAGCTCAAGAACAGAAAATAAATCAAAACGAAGAAATTTGCAATTTGATTGAACATGGCATTTTACATTTATTAGGGCTTTCTCATGAAAAAATGAGAAAACTGAAACGTTAACTGTTTCGAATAATATTCGATTATGCTGATCTATCTCTTGGTAATCTTAATCTTATTATTTTTTTCTTTTATCTTTTCTGGTTCGGAGACTGCACTATTTACCTTTACTAAGACCAGTCGCGTAAAAATAAAATCGGACAGCGAATTTACCATAAAACCGCGTCGGGTCCGGGCTCAGATGGATATTATTGAATCTCTGCTCGCAAGTCCTTCTAATCTTTTAGCAACAATTCTTTTTTCCAATCTGTTAGTTAACACTACTGCTTCGGCTCTCTTCACGCTCTTTGTCGTAATCTTAGCAAAAACCTACAATTTACCTCGTGATTTATTTATTAGTATTGGTGCGCTTGTGATGACTATCTTATTGGTAATCCTCGGTGAAGTTACCCCGAAAATCATCGCAATTCGTAATCCAGCACGGTTTGCAATCCGAACTGCTTGGTTTATAAATTTTCTCTCGAAAGTTTTTTCGTTTATTACGATCCCATTGAAAAAATCCGGTGATTGGCTATTAGCCAAACTTACCAAATATATACAAAAAACACCTTTCCCTTCGGAAGCAGACCTGAAAACAATTATTGAGCTCTCAAAAGAGCAAGGGTTAATCATTCCCGAGGAAGAGCACTTTTTATTTAACTTAGTCGATTTATCCCATCGACGAGTTTCGGAAGTGATGACCCCGCGATTTAAAGCTATTTGTCTAAATAAGGATACAACTATTTCCGAAGCGTTTAAGTTAATAACGAAAAAATCTTTTCCGTTGTATTCGCGCATCCCGATCTATAAAGAGAATGTTGATAACATTATCGGTGTTCTATATCTTAAAGATTTAGTAACTAAAGGACGAAGTAGAACTTCCCTAAATAAACCGATCGAAGATTTAGCCCGACCGCCATATTTTGTGCCCGAGAACAAATCGTTGTCTTCGTTATTAGAAGAACTACGTAAAAAAGATTCACATATCGCAATTGTCATTGATGAATATGGTCAGACGGCCGGGTTAATTACTTTAGAAGATATTTTAGAAACACTCTTAGGCGAAATTCAAGACGAATATGATACGACCGACGAGATGCCGTATAAATTAATTGACACCCAATCCTATTTAGTGTCCGGTGATATTGACTTACAAACATTAGACCGGTTATTTGGTAATTTCGCTCGGGAGGTACAAAAGTATGCTGGCGACCGATTAAGCGGATTCATCCATCATCATTGGGGGAAAATACCTCGCAAAAACGAAATTCTTACCTATAAAAATTTCCGAATTGAAATAAAAGATGTGCAGGGTAAAAGAATTAACAAAGTATTAATAACAAAAATCAAGCAATGAATCCCACTCCTGTCCTCAAATACGCTATCGCAAAATTCCTAATTTGTGTAATAACCTTAATTTATGCAGGCACCGGTGCGGGATGAATGAAATTATCTTCGGTCTGATTGCAATAATTCTTCAAGGTTTTTTTGCCGGCAGCGAAACTGCATATTCACGCACAAATTGGATACGGTTAAGCACCTGGCAGAAAACTCGCCCCAACATTTCCTTTTTACATTTTCGGGCGTCGCGAACCCTCAATCTTTTAGAACGCAAGGAACACATTATCATAATCACACTGATCCTGACCAACTTTTTTATCGTGATCGCTTCAACCGTTTTCTCTCGGTTCTTCATTGTCAATTTCGGAGAAAATTATACGATCGTTGCCGTAATTATGGTTGTCTTTTTGTCCTTAGTGATCGGTGATTTTATACCGAAAATAATTGCCCAGGCATTTCCCGATTATTGGTCAGTCGTCGCTAGTCCGTTAATTCAACCTTTATGTGCGATTTTTTCTCCAATCTTACCCAAAGCACAAACCAAACACTATCACAAACTGTCACGTCGTGATTTTATATACTTTTTAAAAGAAAAGAAAACGCGGGATTCATTAGTCATAAATCAAATTGCCAAGGCGCTCTTTGACTTTACTAAAATAACCATTGGTGAGATAATGGTCCCGAAAGAACGGATCGCTGGCTTTATTGAAGATAACCGTTTCGTGACGATTAAAAAAATCGTAGAAAAATATCGTTTTTCACGATATCCGGTATTTCAAAAAAAATCCGGTAAGATTGTTGGAATAGTCCACATTAAAGACCTTTTAATAGCGGAACGGAGAAAAAAAGTTGATATCGGTAAGATTTCACGTCGACCCTATTTTGTTAGGTCTGAAGAGAAAGCGATGCCCGTCTTAAAAGCGATGAGTAAAAGAGGTGAACATTTAGCAATTGTTCAAAATGAAAATAAAGAAGTAATTGGTATTATCACTTTGGAAGATTTGCTCGAAGAAGTAGTTGGTGAAATTAGAAGTGAAGCATAGAATCAAAATACCGATTTACCCTGCACCTATTGTT
>Ga0315274_10001930_pt1 | contig 31811 bp, 36 predicted proteins | sample YL17G02_20_MG_FD_203700 | JGI IMG/M metagenome (GOLD analysis project Ga0315274, IMG submission 203700) | Sediment microbial communities from Yellowstone Lake, YNP, Wyoming, USA - YL17G02_20 | ecosystem: Environmental > Aquatic > Freshwater > Lake > Sediment | place: USA: Wyoming | collected...
TGGGTGGGGCCGTTTCGGCTAACGAACTTTTGACGAGCTTCTACAATCCCCAAGTCAAAGGGGATGGTAAAATACAGGTCAGCCAGTACCTTATCTATTCCAAGACTATATAAAGCACTCCAGCCATCTGGCGTTTCTCCGTCGTATTTACTGTTCGGCAACAGAGAAAGCAGGTTCATTATGCTAAAGCAGCCTTTTCCACCTAAAACCTTAAGTGGAGCGACGCTTATCAGGTAATCACTGGATAAGATAACATTCGGCACCCAGAAGGTTTGTACTGCCAATGCCTTAGGTAATGGATTATCAACCTCCACGCAAACAGAATCATTCACATCTAACGTGATTACCCGTGGAAAATCATAGTCTAGCGCTTTGTATATAGGGCGGATGGGGTTTCCACCGGGTATGCCCTCAAGAATAATGATGTCAGCATCGCTGACCCGCCTGATACCATCGATAATCGCAGCCAGTATCTCTCTGCTGGTGGTTACAGGATATGGTATGGGGTATGAGGCGCTGGGTTTAATCAAAACGCGCCGCGCCCTCGATATTACCGGCGGAGCTTTAAAAACAAATTCAGATGCATCAAAAATCAATGCTTTCTCCTCAGCGATATATGCAGGTTGTTTACTTCACCAACCTTTTTCAGGCTCTCTACCATGCCAACCAAGGTATTGGTGATAAGGCTTTTAACAAAAGGATTTAAAGGGATATGCTCGTCATTAATATATAGCTCAACATCCTCACCTTTTTGCTTCTCTTGCACGTGCTTCTCAATTAAATCGGCAAGCCCACGAATATCTTCTTTTGAGAACTGCGGCACGTCTACATCTAACGGCTCATCGGTAACAACAGCCAGAAGTTGCCGCGGCGGTGCCACGAGGTCTTTGCCCTGGTCCTTACGGTGAACTTCAATCATCGGGGAGCTGCTACGCTTAAATCCTTCGGTAATAAGAAGGTCATAGTCCCACCTGATAAAATAGGACAGTTCCCATGGCTCCAAATCCCGCTCTAGCTGTTTTATGACAGCCACCTGCGTGGGCGAGCTAACACCAACCACATCTGTTCCAGCCTGAATAAACCGCCAGCTATCCTTGCTCTTCTTGTCAAGCTCAAAGCCACCGTGGGCATGCTTAATGACAGCTATTTTATATCCGCGTTGCTTTAGTTCCTTGATTAGGCTTTCCAGCAGCGTTGTCTTGCCTGACTCTGACTTTCCTACTATGGAGATAATCGGTCGCATTTTAAATCTCTTCGCTCCAATCTAACATCATTACTCGAACCTTATCTCCCGCTTTCACCTCTTTCTTATCCTCAGGAACAATCACCAACCCGTTAGCTACTGTCATAGAAGTTAGAATTCCCGAGCCCTGTGGTCCGGTCAGCCGAGCAAGATATTGCCCATCACGCTTTTCTACTATAGCTCTGGCAAATATGCGGCGGTTGTCTTTATTTTCAATGGATTCCCCAATCACCGCCTCTATTGTAGGCTTGGCCCAATTTTTCCTACCCATCATTTTGAAGATTGCGGGGCGGACAAATAGCTCGAAGGTAATCATAGCGCTAACTGGGTTGCCGGGAAGACCGAGATGCGGTTTCCCTTTAATTGTGCCGAAGGCTAAAGGTTTCCCCGGCTTCATTCGGACTGTCCAAAAAGTAATCTTACCATGCTTGGTCAAAACATCCTTAACTACGTCATAGTCGCCGACAGATACGCCGCCACTGGTTATCAACATATCTGCCTCCAGTCCTTCCTGGAGCTTGGCTGCCATTGAATCTTCGGTATCCAACGCTATACCCAGTATTTTAGGTACGCCACCATAGCGCTGAACTAAAGCAGCAACACTATAGGTATTGCTATCATATATTTTGCCAGGAGGCAGCGGCTGCCCAATATCTACCAGTTCATCGCCTGTAGCTAAAATAGCTATCACCGGTCGGCGAATAACCCTCACCCGGGTACGTCCTAAAGATGCCAAAACACCAATTTCCGACGGTCTCATTACCGTCCCTTTGCTCAGTACCAGTGCTCCCTTGGTAACACTTTCACCCGCCCGCCTGATATTCCAGCCCACCTCTGCCCCACATAGAATGCCGATTTCGCCAAGAGACTCCCTGCGCTTATCCTCATTAGTGCATTCAAAGGGAATCACGGTATCAGCACCCTTGGGTATGGGCGCTCCCGTCATGATACGAATGGCGGTGCCCGGTTCTACCTTGCGGCGGGAAATAGAGCCTGCGGGGACAGTATCAATAACCCGCAAAAATCGAGGAGACTGCTGGCTTGCCTTGCCGATATCTTCAGACCGTACTGCATAGCCATCCATGGCGGTGTTGTCCAACGGGGGGACATTGATGTCAGAATATATGTCTTCAGCCAGAACCTGTCCCAGAGAATCCGGGATGGGTCTCTCTTCCTCGTCCAGAACATGCACATAACTAATTATTTTCTCTAAAGCCCGCTCTACACTTATCATTGCTCTTCTCTCTCAACAACTCCCGTGCTCTCTTCAAATCAGCCTCGGTATTGATGTTAAAGAAACTCAGATGCTCAGGGTCAAATTTATCAATCTCCTCGGTCTCTATATATCTCACTTTAACAAGGGGAAAAAGTAGGTGTATCTGCAAAGCGCCCTGCTTCAGCATATTCTCAATTGGGACTATGCAGTTCTTCGAGTAAACCGCATGGAGCGGTTCAACAAAACTGCCCATGCGGGGTACCACTAAATCGAAGCCGGCTGACAATTTCATCATATAACTGAGTAGTTCTCGGTTTAAGAAGGGCATATCTGAAGCAACGACAAGGTTATAGAAATGATTTGAAGCCATCAAACCCGTATAAATACCACCTAAAGGACCTTTCCCAGGGTAGATATCGGCTTTGACCCTCAGCTTTGGGTAGTCAACAGATAAGGGAATGGATTGCTTTGATGCCGTGACTACGATAATTTCACAATTATAAAAACTGAGATAGGATACTACCCGCTGCAGTAAATTTATGCTGCCAATATTTTCTAAAACCTTATCTCGCTTCAGGCGTAGACCCTTACCACCAGCAAGAACAACACAGCTTATGTCCAAAGCGACTTTCCTAGTTTCCCTAACCTCACCCCCTATATAGTATTATACCATAGCGGTCAAATCTCCGAAGCTGAACAGCTTGTCATAATGCTGGTTTTAGAACGATAATTTGAGTGGTGGCGGGGAGCTTTTCTTGGTGAAACTCGGTTTCGCTGGCATCTAACTGGCTCACGTTCCTCTTTCCCTGCAAGAATACATCTACCTTGGCTATAGGAAGGTCACATTTGCTGGTCTTGAAATGCATGGGTATAAGCACTTTCGGTGCCACTGCATCGCAAATCTGACTGGCAACCTCAGCATCAATGGTAAAGAACCCTCCGACTGGGACAAGCAGTATATCCACCTTGCCCAGTCCTGCCACCTGGGCATCGGTAAGTCGATGACCTATATCACCCATATGGCAGATTCTTACCCCATCCACTTCAAAGCAGATTATGGTGTTTTTGCCTCTTTGCTCTCCTTTAGCCTCATCATGATAAACAGGAACACCCTTAAACTCTACCCCCTGGACCTTCGTTGTTCCCCTGACCACTTGAGGCTTACCACGAACAGCAGCCGCATTATTATGGTCAAAGTGGTCATGACTCACCGTGACAATGTCAGCCAACTCCTTTATCTCCCCATAGTTCAAGTCAGGTCGGGATGCGTAAGGATCGGTTATTATCCTTATTCCCTTATCCGAGGTAATCAAAAAGGATGCGTGTCCTAGATATTTAATCTTCATTTGCTTCAACCCTCCTTTTTCAAGTTCTACTATTTAACCATGGACAGTACAAGGTTCACTAGAGTTCTCACTGGTACGCCGGTTGCACCTTTAACCAGATAGCCACGCTCCTTTTCGGCTATACTGGTGCCGGCAATGTCCAGATGAACCCACGGCGTCTCACCGACGAATTCAGCCAGAAACTGGGCAGCAGTGATGGCACCCGCGTACCTACCACCTGCGTTTTTGATATCGGCTACATCGCTCTTATTCTGCTCCTTATATTGCTCATACATCGGCATCTGCCAAATAAGCTCCCCGGCTTCAGCACCAGCCGCAATCACTTTATCAACCAGCTCCTGATTATTGCCAAAAGCACCGCTGCAAATATCACCCAAGGCTACCCTGCAGGCGCCGGTCAAGGTAGCCACATCAATTATTTGTTTGGCACCCAACTTTTTGATATAGCCGAGAGCATCCGATAAGATAAGCCGCCCTTCAGCATCGGTGGAGATAACCTCAATAGTCTTACCGCTCATCATCTTCAGAACATCACCCGGTTTGAGGGCACAACCATCAGGGAGGTTTTCGGTGGCAGGAACGACTGCCAGCACATTAGTTTTTGGCTTGAATTGAGAAATGGCGCTTATTGCTGCCATGACTGCCGCACCCCCTGCCATATCCCCTTTCATTTCCTCCATCTTCTCCGCCGGTTTTATAGAAATACCACCAGAATCAAAGGTTATCCCCTTACCTACCAAAGCTACATCGACTTCTTTAGAGTTGCTTCCACTATAGTGCAGAACAATGAATTTAGGTGGCTGCTTGCTTCCCTGAGCTACCCCTAATAGAGCTTCCATCCCAAGCTGCTCCATCTGCTCCCGTTCAAGGACAGTTGCTTCGAGGCCGTAGGTTTCAGCCAGCTTCTTTGCCATCTCCGCCATATGGCTGGGGGTCATCCAGTTTGCCGGCTCATTAATCATATCCCGGGCAAGGTTAGTCGCCTCGGCTAAAATCTTGCCTTTAGAGCAGCTCTTTTCTAAGAGTGGGACAATCTGTTTATCACCTATTATCGATAGCTGCTTTATTTCGCTAAACTCGGGTTCCTTAGTTATGTGCTTGCGAAAGGAATAAAGGCCGAGCAAAGCACCCTCAGTCACAGCTTGAGCTGCACTCTCAAGACTGATACCAGCCGTTCCTGCCCCAAGTGGAATAGTGGCTATATCATTCACGCTTTTCCGTCGGAGCCAGCGGCAAGCTTCGGCTATTGCCCCTCGAACCTTGTCCAGAGAGAACTCCTTTTCTTTTCCCAAGCCAACAACCAAGACCCGGGATGCAGGAATTTTATCCAGACTATGGATGGTCGTAAGCTCATTAAGCTTACCCTTGATTTCGCCCTGACTTTGAAGCTGAGTAATAACGCCATTCAAAGCTTCATCTATGGCGGCTATATCGCTGGCAAGGCGTTCCTTCCCTTCAAAGAAGCCGACAATAATGGCACCGGTCTTAATCTTGGTAATTTCACCAGCTATGACCTTAATCTCCAATTTAAACCTCCTTATTATTTGCTGACCTCCCTCGCAATTTTGTCCAGAACCGGAGCAATATCTCTGGATGTATCCACAACATAGTGATTGCGCCGGATTTTCTGAGCGGTGGGCTGCATTTTCTGGTAGACGTCCCACCCTGCATCCGATTTGCTCTGAACCAAGCCCTTCTCCCTGGCTTTGAGACGTTCTTGCACTACAGCAGGTGGCGCCTCAACATGCACCAGAATTAGTTTAACACTTAAACGGTCGGCAATGTTGTATAAACGCTCACGATGCCGTTCAGATAGATTAGTAGCATCCAGGATAACCGGAATCTCCTTTTTGAGAAGTCTCTCAATGATGAGATGGATAGCCCGAAACAGGCGAGCACTTTCCGCTAAACTATAGTCTGGTGGCTTAAAAAGAATTTTACGCAAGGCGTCACTCTCCAGAACAATAATGGATAGCTTCTCAGCCAGTTTGTTAGAGAAATATGATTTTCCTGTGCCGGGTAAGCCGCTAACCACAATAAAAACAGGATTCACCATCGGTTCACCAAGCTGCTCCAGGCTCTCAGTCAACCGATGAACATCGGACTCAAGCTGGGTAACATCCACTCTATTGATTATAAGATGTTCGCTTTCAATTTGCTAGATAGTTGAGGGAAAGAATATTCGAAGTGGGCTGAATATTGGTAAACTGAGGGGGCATGCCAATTGGAATTGTGATTCAAGATGAAGGAGGGGGCTTCAATCTTCGCTGTAGAAGGCAACACCAATTACGCCGGGGCCAGTATGAACTCCCATCACTGGAGTAAATTCAGTGATAAATAGCTCAGTGCACTTAAACCGCGAGTTGATTTCATTCTTAAGCGTTATGGCTCTATCCAGAGCATCAGCATGCATCACCGCAGCATGAAGAGGTTTTCCTTTGACCGATTTCTGCTCTATCAGCTTTAACAGTGCTCTCATTGCACCAGAAGTCGTTCTCGCATTAGTGACCGGGTGAGCTTCGCCATCAGCAACAGCAAAGATAGGCTTAATCTGGAGTATAGAGCCAATAAAGGCGGCAGCCTTGGGCACACGTCCGCCCTTAACTAAATAACGGAGAGTATCTAACGTCGCCACCAGGTTTACTCGTGACATAACACTCTTAGCAGTTTCAATTACCTCTGGTAGACCTGCACCTGCTGCTGCCGCTCTGGCTGCCGCCAGAATTATGAGTCCTTGGGCTGCTGCCGCTGTGCCACAATCGAGTATCTCTATTACCACGTTGGGCATGGTCTCCTTTGCCATTTCCATAGCTACCTTGGCTGAGTTAAAAGTGGCACTGAATTTATGTGAAATTGTGATGCAAAGAATGCCAGAAGCTTTCTTACTGGCTTTACGGTAAGCCTCAAGGAAGGCTTCAGGTGTAGGATGAGATGTGGTGGGAAGCTTCTTTGCCTGCCTTTGAAGGGTATAAAACTCGGAAGGCGTTATGTCTATTCCATCTCGAAAAACTTTATCTCCGAAGATAATGAACATCGGCACCTGCTCAACACCGTTCTTCTCAAACTGCTCTGGCGAAATACAGGCTGTGGTATCAGTGGCAATAGCTACTTTTTTCATCGGACCATTGCCCATAGAATAACCTACCTTCTCCTTAATTGCCAGCCGCTAGCATATTCACTACCCAGCTTATTCATTTTTCGCGCAAACTCCCGCGCGCTAGAGGAGTAGAATGATAGCCTCCCTCCGCCAGAATTAGCTCTTTGGGTTCAGGAGTCTTCCCATAAAGTTCCATTATATCCTGGTACGGAATTTGCCTGTCGCCGCGGCAATGCACAAAAAGTTTTAGGCAGCCATTCAGCTTTTGTAAGGCGGTCGATACTTTTACACTTGGCATTGTTTTAAAAGCTTTGCGCCAATCAATGCGAAGTTGGTAACCATGCAGATACATCCAGGCACGTGATATTATGCCATATACACCTGGCAACCATGGCAGTGCGCCCTGCTTGGGGTACTCCATCACCGAAGCGCCCTTCTTTAACCAGTTCTCAACATGAAGTGAAATTTCCTGCCCCTTTTTATCATCCATATCCGGTGGTAAGGACAGTGCCACGATAACGTAAGGGGAAATTAACTCGCTCGCCGCTAAAATAGCCGCTCTAGCCCCCACGCTGTGCCCTATAAGAACAATCCTTTCTTTATTAATGCCGTCGAATTGAGACAGCCATTGCCATGCAGCAACGATATCCTCCACCTCACCACCATCGAAAATACCACCGCTCTTGCCATGGCCGCGGAAATCGAATGTAAGAGATATAATTCCACGTCGGGTTAAACTTAGACCGCTAGGCTTCAATGCACTATGACCTGAACCTAAGCCGTGACACAAAATAGCACCTGGTGCAGGGCGAGAAGTTTCAGGCAATAAAACCTGCCCTTGAAGCTGAGTCTGCCCTCTAAACTTTACATTAATTGACCGTACGTTCATTCCTGAGATACTATTTTCCATTTGGGGTTAAGGACTGGCCGGTTTAATAATGAGATTAAGGCTGCCAAAAACTCACGCCACTGGTTTCTCTTCTCTGATAAGACGCTAATACCCTTCTCCGTAATGTGTGATAGTATTTCCGCTGCCGACCGTCGGTTAGCAACTCCCACTTACCCCTGATTAAGTCAGCTTCCTCCAGGCGGTGTAGAGCCGGATAAAGAGTTCCCTCCTTGAATTTGAAATAGCCGGCGCTTCTTCCCTCAAGCTCCTTAATAATTTGATAACCATACATTGGCTGCTGCCCGATCAGGCAGAGCAGTAAAGAATCTATGTTGCCTTTAATTGGCTCAAGCCCTCGCATTACTTAGTTACCTCGCCTCTCATAATACCTAGAAGCACTATGCACGCAATATTAATATATACTGACGCATTTTGCAATAGTGCAGGGAGACGTATTGTTTGGTGGAAGGTTATAAATCACCTTTAAGGTCTTCTTTGCTAATCTCACCATTAGCGGTTTTGGGTAAGGAATCCAAAAATATAATTTGTTTGGGCAATTTGTAGTCAGCCATATACTGTCGGCAAAACCGCCTGATTTCCTCGGCTGTAGCTAGTTCCTCTGCCTTCAGACTAATGACTGCCCTGACTACTTCTCCCCGCAGTTTATCAGGAATTACCACTACCGCTGCCTCAGCTATCTTGGGATGAGTCCGCAACACTTCTTCGATATCGCTGTGGTAAATATTTTGACCCTTTACGATGATTGTTTCTTTCTTTCTGCCCGTGATAAAAAGATAGCCGTCATCATCAAACCAGCCAATATCACCAGTATAGAGCCAGCCATCCTTTATCGCTGCAGCAGTATCTTGAGCGTTTTTGTAATATTCCTTCATTATAGGGCCTTTCACAATTACCTCGCCCGAATGGTTTGCAGGCAACTCCCGACCATTTTCATCTACTATCTTTACTTCCCAGCCGGGTAAGACCTTACCTGCAGAGCCGAGCTTTATGGGGCCGCCAACAGGACCACATGTTACGCTGGCAACAGACTCAGTCAACCCCCATACTTGAACAATATCCAGTCCGAAGTGTTGCTTGAACCGAAGAGCTATGTCGTCCGGAAGGGATGCTCCACCCGAGATGCAAAGGCGGAGAGAGCTTAAATCATACTTTACTCCTTCCTTTTCTGCCATATTTACCAGTAAACCGAATATGTAGGGAACTCCCATAAACATAGTCCCTCGCTCCTTTTCGATAAACTCGAGAAGACTAGTCGGAGATGTTCCTGTAGATATTACTACCTTGCTGCCTTTAGAAATTGAACCCAGCAGTGCTACGACTAAGCCAAAAACGTGATGCATAGGCAAGGCAAAAAGTATCACTATATCACTGCTGGTTTGCTTGAATCCGTCACCAGATATTGCCGCCTCCGCCGTCAGGCTTTGATGAGTTAACATTACCCCTCGCGGGCGATTCGTAGGACCTGAGGTATAGCCGATATAAGTGACATCTTCAGGTTCAGGCTCTACTTTGAGTTTTTCTATCGAACCCGCTGCAATAAGTTCCTCGTAATTGAGGAAACGTCCCTTAAATTGGGAACCAACCTCTATAATTTGCTTAATAGATTTGAACCTTGATAAATGCGGGACTAGCTGCTGAAGGCAGAGGCTTTCTGCTACTAAAACCTTCGGCTGGGCATTATTGAACAGGGAAGCAAATTCGGCAAGCTTATACCTGACATCCAGAGGGATAGCGATGCCACAAGCCTTGACTACCCCGAAATAGACAACAACAAATTCCAGGCTATTGGGCAGAAGCATTGCTACCCTGTCGCCTCTCTTTAGCCCTATTTTTACCAAGTAGTTGGCTACCTTGTTTGAGGCTTCATCCAAGTCGGCATAGGATAATCTATTTTGGCTCAGAGAAACTGCTATCTTCTTCCTGTACTGCCGGGCTTTTTCCTCCAGCATCAATTTCAGGTTCACAAACTGTCTCCCTTTACGGAACAAAGTGAAATCAGTCTAGCAGATTTTGCCTTATATGCGTGGAAAATTACGGTACCGTTTCGCCAGCAGTATAGCCACCGTCTACCGGTATAGTATGTCCGGTTATGTGGTTTGATGCCGGCGAAGCTAGAAATACGACCGCTCCAGCAACATCCTCAGGTTCTCCTACCTTTTTTCCTGGTCTAATTTATCCATAGTGTCAATAAGTGCCTGATAATCCTCAAGGGACAGTTCTCTTTTATAGTACTCAGCCAGTTTGTATTGCGAGATTTGGTTCAAACGTTTGCGTGCTGCTTCTATCATTATGGGTTCTATGCCCCATTCCTTCATCGCATCTATGATGTCTTGCAACTCTGCGATTTTCCGCTCGGCGTGAGCTATGCCGCGCACAATCCAGAAAGCCAGTTCTTTCTCCCGTGATAGGGTTGCTACCGGCTTTACAATAAGAGATTCGAGGCTTTTGAGGGGGATACCTGCCTTCTGTGCACTAAGAGCGAGTTCCAGACAGAGCGCCTGAACACCTTTAAAGTATATATTCACTAGGGTTTTGATAGTGGTTGCTTTTCCAGCTTCTCCGGGTATTACTTCAACATTTGCGCCATATCTGGTCATGACAGCCTTGAATTCTTCGGCGCCGTCGCCGGAAACATACATCAGGGCTTTGTGTCCCATCTGGGCGGGGGAAGCAAACAAGCCGATATCAACAAATTTAGCTCCTTCAGCATTTATTACCTTTGCCCCTTCCTCCTTAACCGATGGGGCGGTATTATTGAGGTCGGCAAATATTTTCCCTGGAGTTATGAAGCTTGCTGCCTGCTTTGCCACTTCCAGTGCTGCGGTGCCCCATACGGCGGAAATAACCAGTTCCGAGCTTGCTACCAGCTCTTCTAATGTTGCTGTCAATTCTATGCCTATGCTCTGCGCTTTAGCACGAAGGGTTTTGCCGCGGATGGGGTCCGAGATAGCTCTGGCGTAGGCGGCAATTTGCTTGACGCCTGATTCTTTTAGGCCTTTGGAAACGTAGTAGGTAACTTCTCCGAAGCCGATAAAGCCGATTCTGGGGTTGTTGGATATCACTTTTGCCTCCGAAGTCAATTGCAGTCGCCAGTCATAAGCAAATGGCTCAAGACACGATAACAAATGTGGTTGAGGGGTGTCAACTTACGATGGGGGTGACATTATAGTATTTTTTACGAAACGAATCGAGCCTGACCGAGGCTAGTATTCGTTTTTAGAGTTATGTAAAGTAGCCATGTAAAATAAGAGTAAAATTCAAAGGTCAGAAGGCAAAATTACAAGCCAGTCAGTTGTGGTTGTGAATGGGCGAGCTGAGGCGAGCGGTGGAGATTGCTCGTAGTACTGATTAAAATCGGGACTACTTGTATCTTTTTTTCATGCTAGCATAGTTGTTAAAGAGGAGAATGCCAGGTCAAATCCGCCATCCTCACCATAAAGGTAATGATATTACCTTAAATTAGCCTCAGATTGCTTGCCTTGGTTTTTGAAGTCACTGATTTTGAGCCTACAGGCTGGTTAATATTATTACTTTTATGAATCACTGATTGCTAAAAATAGGGCAGACGATTCTGTCAGCTTTGCCTATTGTGATTTTGTTTTTACCCAAAGCTGTCATCAATCTATATGATACTCACGGAGTTTTGCCTTTGCTTTGGGATTAAGATGAACTATCTTTGTATACAAATGCCCCCAATCATTGGTAATATCTGTTTTGCCCTGAAATCGCTTGCGAACAACCCCCAAGTTGCGCGTCGTCACATCATTCTTTAAGGCGGTAAAAGTGACAGGATTATTAAGGCGCGTTATTATCTCCATACCGGCTCCAAAGCCCCATTCTTTGTCTTCATCGAAAGGTCCAACTATTTTCCAAGGGTCTCTTATCTCAGAGGCTGGCGACCGACGATACATGATAACCAAATCGCCGACCTGTGCATATCTTGGGATACCCCATCTTATCTCCTTGCCATCAAGATATACCCATCTCTCCTTGTCAGCGCTAACGGCAAAAAAGTGACGTGGCGCGTCCACATAATCCCGCGAGGCGATAATCTTTGAATCTAAATGCCTGTATTTTTTAGGTAGAACCTTCCAGTCGTTGTCCCAGCAGACAACGTAATCAGCTCCATGTGGGGAATGTCCTTTTTAGTTGCTGGCGCGATACTCGAATTCTATGTAGCATTTTCCCCCTTCTCGTCGCGCTGTGCAATCTGGAAACCGAGTCTGTATGTGCTCAATAGTGAAACCTAACCTTTCCGCAAGCCTGCCAAATAAAAAGACTACACCCTGCTCATTAGTAGGGGCATAAGCCATACCATTGATTTTGATAAGGCGGCCTACCATTTTATCCTTCATCGTTGTAACCTCCATTTACGCTGAAGTAGCAAATACTGAAGCATCGGTATCAATCCCTTCTTGTCAAACAAAAGTTCGGGAACTGTCCCCCAAAGCCCAATGGGTTTTCAGAACATGTTTATGCTATGATTTCATTCAATCCTTCAATAACTTGAGCCAATTCCTCTTGAGATAGTTGACCAATCAGCTTGCCAATCCTCTCGGTGGAAAGTGTTCGGATTTGACTGATTTTGGCCCATGAGTGCTTTGGTAAATCTCCGGTCTTTAACTCAAGAGTTAAGGGAAAACCAGCCTTTTGTGGTTGACTGGTAATTGCGGTGACTATGACAGTTCCCGAACGTTCATTGAAGATATCATGACTGAGAATCAGTACGGGGCGCAAGCCAGTCTGCTCATGACCTCGTGCAGGGCTTAAATCAGCCCACCGAATCTCACCTCTCAATATTCGGGCCACTGTTTAACATCCTCAGTTAATCCTTCATCAGAAATCGCTCTTTCAAACGCCTGGTCAAGCTTGGTGCATTCTTTCGCCAAACGGGTCCTTTTCATACGCAGAAGTTTTTCACTCACAGCTTCTTGGATAGCCTGACTGCGACTTTGAAAAATATTTTCATCAACTAGCCTGTCCAATTCGCCAATGAATCGCTCGTCTAAAGTAATCGCTATCTTTTCTTTGCCCATGACTGACCTCCTGGTATTACATTTTATCATACTAATAAACCGGCAAGCAACTGTTGTATTGCGGGAATCAGATGTTTCTTCTCAAACAGGAGTTCGGGAACTGTCCAGAGGGGCTGAAAGGGGAAAATGTTGCCGAGCACAAGCGCTCGGCGGGACCAGACTCAATGATGCTTAATACGTCAGGGGTTTAGCTGCCAGCCGGCGATATCGACATAGCCGGCTGTGCCGCGCCAGATGACTGCTTTGATGGTTGCTACTACAGTGTTGGTGGAGTCTTTTGCCTGAGACAGAATGGAAAAGGGTTTGCTGTCCGCATCCCAGACAGTGCCGACGTCATCACGTGTCGCCCTCACAAAGCTGTGCCCTTCGACGCCTTCCACATTGGGGGGGCCACTTAACTGGAAGAAATGATTTCCTATTTCATGGGGTCCCAGGGTGTAGGGCATAAACTCCCAGATGAGGGTTATCCCCGTGTCTACGGTGCCTACTATTTGTGGTTCATCGGTAATCATACCTGTGGTGGAGAAGTATACGTATTCAAGCTCCGGAGGCAGGTCAATGAGAATCTTGTCCACTTTCATGTTTCCTGCGCCGTTGTTTTCTACGGACAGAGTGTAAGAGTAAATACCAGCGTCGTAGGTTACTGACTTAATTATATTCATCCAGCCTTCGTGTACACCCGATTCACTAACGTCCTGTCCAGCAAGAGTTGTAAGCCTATCGAGAGTTACCGTTACCGACATTCCATTTATGCCGGTCAGGATGTAGGAATGGGGGAAAACTGGAGGCTCGTTTTTGACCAGCGTCCAGATACCATGCTCCACTCCAGCATCGGCGGCATACAGACCGTTAAGTCTTTTCTCAACCAGAGTTCCGGCATTGAGGCTTGTCGACATGGAGTCCAGCACGGGTGCAATAACCAAGCCGCCAAGTGCAAGCATTGCCAGAACAATGGAGAGCGCCTGTCCAGACTGTTCCCGCACTATACTAGACGTAAGTACCTTTATCCGTTTCATGTTGCTATGATTCTGCTCTCCGGATGATGTCGTATTGCTTGGTCTCAGTTTGCTGTCCTGCTTTTGTTTCCACACTCAAAGTGAATGCTTCATCCTGTTGCGATAAACTCGCTGAGAAGACATGGTCGGCTATGAGGGTTGATGCGTTGCTAGTCGGTATGCCTTCTTCATCGTAAATAGTTTCATGTCTGACCACCTTTTTTGTCGAATCGCCGGAATCGAGCCATATATAAGACACTTCGCAGACATATCCGGTTTCCACATCTTTCCACTGGAGCGTAATAAACTCGATTTCCGGAGCTGCGGGGTCATCGCTTGTAGATGCGGTCTCTGCCATAAGGAGGTCCTGGCTGATTAGCGAGCCGAAGTTCTGAGCCTGACGGGCTGATGCTGTGTGTTCTTTACTAGCATGGGTAACCTTCAGTGTCTGGACAGCGGTCATTCCAGCCCCTGCAGCAATCAGAGCGGAAATGGCTAGAGTCACCAGCAGACCAATGAGGGTAAAACCTGCCTGCCTATTTGTGTTCTTTGTGCAAAGTAAGGTCAAGAGTTTAAGCATTTTCATACAATAACCGGCTCCACATAGGCACCCGAGTATGAATACTGGTTATACCCTAGTGTGAATGAGGCAACGGCATCTAACATTATTCTTGATGCGCCGCGAGAGATTTACAATAGTCCTTAGGTCATCTACGGGGCACTTACTCTAGTACCATATGTCAGGTTGGTGCCTAGTTGCGTTAATAACCGTAATTATCATTATGGTGACCCTATCCCCTTATTGACCTTCCCCTAGGTAAGTTGTTAGGGGAAGGGGAATTTTTATTTATAAGAGGGGCGTCAGCCCCTCTTAAACACCCCTAGGTTACTGAACCAGCACATAATCTTGACTTTTAGAGGCATTCATTCTTATAATAGTTTGCTTGTTCATCGAAAAATAGTGCCCGAGTAGCGCAATGGTAGCGCAACCGACTTGTAATCGGTAGGTTAGCGGGTTCGAATCCCCTCTCGGGCTGGGATTGTGTGAGCAGTGGCGGGGGAGGGGTGCCGGAGTGGTTAATCGGAGCAGACTGTAAATCTGCCGCCTGAAATGGCTGCGCAGGTTCGAATCCTGCCCCCTCCACTTTTTCAGCACAAAAATAAATATAGTGTAGACATTGGGCTATAAAAGTCTGTATAATTAAAAACTAGTGCCCACATAGCTCAGCCGGTAGAGCACATTCTTGGTAAGAATGGGGTCATCGGTTCGAATCCGATTGTGGGCTCAGTATGAAGGGGGTTAAAAAATGGCAAAAAAGAAATTCGAGCGAACCAAGCCGCATTGCAACGTAGGCACCATTGGTCATGTTGACCATGGTAAAACTACACTGACCTCAGCGATAACTATGGTGCTGTCAAAGGCTGGTACGGCTGAGTATCGTCCTTTTGATACCATAGACAATGCGCCGGAGGAAAAGGCACGCGGCATGACGATTGCTATTGCTCATGTCGAGTATGAGACGGCGAAGCGGCATTATGCTCACATTGACTGTCCTGGTCATGCCGACTACATTAAGAATATGATTACCGGGGCTGCTCAAATGGATGGGGCGATACTGGTAGTAAGCGCCCCTGATGGCCCTATGCCTCAGACGAGGGAGCACCTTCTATTGGCACGCCAGGTGGAGGTGCCGTCTGTTCTGGTTGCTCTTAACAAGATAGATGCGATGGAAGACGAGGAGCTTTTGGAGCTGGTGGAGGTGGAGATGAAGGAGCTACTTAATAAATATGGTTTTCCAGGCGATAAGACGCCTATTGTAAGGGTGAGTGCGGTGAAAGCCCTGGAGTGTGGTTGTGGGAAGAGGGAGTGTAAGTGGTGTGGCGGAATCTGGAAATTGATGGATGCTGTGGATGAGTTTATTCCTACTCCGGCAAGGCCTAAAGACAAGCCTTTCCTGATGCCGGTAGAGGACGTTTTCAGCATTAAGGGTCGGGGCACGGTGCCAACAGGCAGGGTTGAGAGGGGCGTAATAAAGGGTGGGGATGAGGTAGAACTAGTCGGGTTGCGCCATGAAGCGAAGAGAACAGTGGCTACCAGTCTTGAGATGTTCCATAAGATTTTGGATTATGCTGAGCCGGGGGATGCGGTTGGCATTCTACTCAGAGGCGTAGAGCGCGAGGATGTGGAAAGAGGCATGGTAGTGGCTGCGCCGGGCTCAATTAAGCCTCATACCTATGCCGAAGCTAATGTGTACGTTCTGAGCAAGGAGGAGGGTGGCAGGCATACCCCCTTCTTCAATGGATATAAGCCACAGTTCTATATCAGGACTACCGATGTTACCGGGACTGCCGAGTTACCTGAAGGAGTAGAGATGGTTATGCCCGGCGATAACGTTACTATGAAAATAAGGCTCCTTTATCCTGTGGCTCTAGAAAAGGGTTTGCGATTTGCTATTCGAGAAGGGGGTAAAACAGTAGGTGCTGGTACTATTACCAACATCCTAGAATAGACTATGGCAAAAAAGGCTGAAGCGAGGGATATAATTCATCTTGCTTGCACTGAGTGTAGTGAGAGGACATATACAACCGTTAAGAACCGGAAGAATGACTCTCAACGTTTAGAGCTTAAGAAATATTGCCCGCGTTGTCGTGCTCATAAACTTCATAGAGAGGTAAAGTAGCACGATAATAGATTGTGCGTGATTTCTTCGATGACACATCAAACTACCACTGCCAAGCAAAGCGGCCCGAGATTTAAATTTATTGGCGAGACTATAAGTGAGTTAAAGAAAGTAGTCTGGCTCAGTAGAAGAGAGGCTCTTTATCTTACCTTTCTAGTGTTAGTTGTTACCGTTATCGCCGGTTTGATTCTGGGGTTTATTGACTTTGGTTTTACTGCGCTGGTTGAGAAGCTTTTTGTAAGGTAGGTAAGGGGCCCTGATTATCAAATCTTTTCTGAGAGAGGTTATTTGTGGGAGAGGATGAAAGGCGCTGGTTTGTGATTCATACTTATTCGGGGTATGAAGAACGAGTTAAGAAGAATCTAGAGCAGCGCATTAAGTTTATGGATTCCGAGGGCGAAATCTCACAGGTGGTTATACCTACCGAGGATGAGATTGAGGTCAGGAGCGGAAAGAGACAGACAGTGACCAGGAAGATATTGCCTGGTTATGTTCTTGTTCAGATGAAGCTCAGTGACCAGAGCTGGAATATAGTGCGTAATACTCCCGGCGTTACCGGTTTCGTTGGCAGTGGCGGTAAGCCCTCACCATTGCAGGAGGAGGAAGTTAGCAAGATTTTGAAACAAATGGAGACCGAAACACCAAAGGTTAAGGTTAGCTTTCGTCAAGGAGAGAGCGTACGCGTAACCGATGGGCCCTTTTCTGATTTTGTGGGGACTGTGGATGAGTTAAATCCACAGAAGGGTAAAATTAAGGTGCTTTTAGCTCTTTTTGGTCATGAAACGCCGGTGGAGCTCGACATCTTACAGGTAGAGAGGCTTTGAACATTTAATATTTTCTAGTGAGGAAACATCGTGGCAAAAAAAGTTAAGGCAGTAATAAAACTACAGGTTGAAGCTGGTAAGGCAAATCCAGCACCGCCAGTGGGTCCGGCTTTGGGTCAGCATGGGATTAATATCATGGCTTTCTGCAAGGAGTATAATGAGCGTACCGCTTCTCAGGCGGGGTCTATTATTCCTGTTGAAATAACGGTCTATGAAGATAACTCATTTATTTTCATTACCAAAACGCCTCCTACGGCTGATTTGCTGAAGAAGGCGGCTGGTATTCAGAAGGGAACCGGTACTGCCGGGCGTGAGAAGGTGGGGAAGATACCCCGAGAGAAGATTCGCGAGATAGCCAAGCTCAAGGCAAAGGACTTGAATGCGAACACTGTCGAGGCGGCCGAGCGGATTATCGAGGGCACTGCTCGAAGTATGGGAATCGAGGTGGAATAAGGAAATGGCACAACATGGGAAGAAATATCAAGAAGCTACTAAGCTCCTAGACAGTACAAAGACATATTCACCGAAGGAAGCTGTCGAGTTAGTCAAGAAGGTAGCTCATGCTAAATTTGACGAGACGGTTGACCTCCATCTCCGAATGGGTGTTGACCCACGAAACGCCAGCCAGCAAGTGCGAGGCGTTGCACTTTTGCCTTACGGATTAGGCAAGAAGATTCGTGTCCTAGTCTTCGCCCAAGGCGAGGCAGCGAAGATTGCTGAAGGGGCGGGGGCAGATATTGTTGGCGGCGATGAGGTGGTGAAGAAGATTGAAGAGGGCTGGCTAGATTTTGATACTACCATTGCTACTCCTGAAATGATGGGGAAAGTGGGTAAGCTGGGGAAGATTCTGGGCAGGAAAGGGTTGATGCCCAATCCTAAATCAGGGACGGTTGTCGCTGCTAACGACTTGCCACGGGTCATAAGCGATGCCCGTAAGGGGCGGGTGGAATTTAAATTGGACAGGACGGCTATCATTCATCTGCCTCTGGGTAAAGCCAGCTTTGAAGAAGATAAATTGATGGGTAACCTTCAGGCGGTGATAGAGGCTATAGTGAAGGCAAAACCCAGTGGTGCCAAGGGTCAGTATGTGAAGTCGGCTGCATTAACCACCACCATGGGACCTGGCATAAAGCTTGACTTAAAGTCTACCCTCGATTTGGCTGCCAGCTGATATCTAGAGGGAGCATAATGAGCTGGAAGGAAGAGTATAAGCGGAAGCTAACTACTGCCGAGGAGGCGATTAAGGTTGTAAAAGGCAGTGATTGTGTGGCTTTCGCTTACGGGACAGAGCCTCTCGCTCTGGGGTTAGCATTGCTTAGCAGAGGGGTGGAGGTGGGGGGGATAAAGGTTTTTGTGCCGGCTCCGGGAAGGGATTTTGCTTGGTATGACCCGGGTTGGGAATCGACTTTCCAGATAGAAATAGCTCATGTTTTGCCCATGGTTCAGCAATCTATCGCCGAAAAAAGGAGTGACTTTGTGGTTGGGAGCGTGGTCTGGGCTCATAAGCCTGGAATTAGGCAGCAACCAGATGTTATTCTAACTCAGCTTTCACCACCTGATGGGCATGGTTATTGCAGTTTCGGTTCCTCCGTATGGAATAAAAAGGCAGCCATCATGGAGGCGAAGATAGCACTTGCCGAGATAAATAAGAATTTCATCAGGACTTACGGTGATAACTATATTCATGTCTCGGAAATAGATTATTTTGTCGAACATACTCCGACGGGGAGAACGCCTGGTGCTACCGATATGCTGGGCAGGAAGACTGTAGGGCCAGGAGAAAGAGAGAAGAAGATTGCTGAAAATATTTCTTCTCTTATTAAAGACGGCGATTGCCTGGAGATAGGGGTCGGCGGCACTGCTGAATGGCTCGTTAATCTGGGGGCATTCGACGGTAAGCGTGACCTAGGCTGGCAGTCGGAGAATACAGTGCCAGAGGTTGTCGGCTTGATTCGTAGCGGTATAATAAATAGCGAGCGGAAAAATATTCATACTGGTAAGGCAGTAGCCACTGCCTGTGGGGGGAGCAGTAAGGAAGACATGGATTTTATCGATATGAATCCTTTGTTTGAGCTTTATGGTTCAGACTACATACTTGACCCGAGAACTATCGCTGCCAATGATAATGTGGTGGCGATTAATAGTTGTTTACAGATTGACCTTACCGGGCAAATTGCTGCGGAGTCCCTGGGAGCGAATATGTTATCCAGCACAGGGGGGCAATTGGCGTTCGCCATAGGTGCGACCTTATCAAAGGGGGGGCGTAATGTTACTGCGTTGACCTCTACTGCTAAGGGAGGTACTATTTCCCGGATAGTCCCCAATTTTGAACCCGGGACTATTATTACTGTTCCGCGCACGCTTGCTGATATCGTGGTTACTGAATATGGGGTGGCCAAGCTTAAAGGTAAGACGCAGAAGCAGAGGGCAGAAGAACTAATCGCCATTGCACATCCCGATTTCAGGGCTGAGCTTAAGAAAGAAGCTGAGAGGTTATTTTAGATAAGAGCGATTTAACAATTTGACTTTTGATTCGGCATTGTCCTGAGACAGCAGGTGCCGATGGCTTAAAATAAGTGCCTGCCGAGGAAGAATTAGCCAGCAAGATTTGGCAAAATCCTTGTGCATAGGCACAAGGATTTTTAATTTAGAAGGTCAAAAATATAGAAAGGAGGTGATGAGATTGTCCAAAGAAAAAAAGGCATTGATTATTGACCGTTTGCAAGAGGATTTTTCTAAAAGTAGCGTTGGTGTTTTGACAGACTTCAGGGGTTTAACTGCCGTCGAGATAACGAATTTGCGCCGTAAACTGAGGGAGCGGGGCATTGAGTATAAGGTTGTGAAGAATACTTTAGCTCGATTTGCTGCGGAAAGGGCAGGCAAGGATGAAGTGGTCGGGCTCTTGGAAGGTCCGGTGGCGATTGCTTTCGGGCATGGCGAGATAACTGAGCCAGCCAAGCTTCTGGTTGATTATGTGCGCACTTCAAAATCGAGCCTGAGTATCAGAGGTGGCTTTTTGGGAGACAGGGCACTTACTGTGGAAGAAGTGATGACTCTGTCTGCATTGCCATCGAAAGAGGAATTGATATCGAAGGTTATAGGCGGGATGCAAAGCCCTATTTATGCTTTACTGAATTGTCTTAATAGTCCGGTAAGGCAGGTTATAGGGGTATTACAAGCTAGAATTAAACAAATGGAGGTAGGATAAAAATGACGGAAAAAGAAGCGAAGACAGAGCAGGCCGCCGGCGAAAAAGCTGGTGGTGAGGCACAACCAGCTGCGGAAGTAGCGAAGCCCAAAAGGGCCAAAGCGACTGTGAGTGAGCAGGAGGCTCCTGCTGCGGCAAAAGAGCACAAGAAGTCGTCTGCTGTTCAGGATATTATGGCGACCATAAAAAATATGACTGTGCTCGAGCTGGCTGAACTGGTAAAGGCCATGGAGACCGAGTTCGGTGTTAGCGCAGCAGTACCGATGGTAGCGGCTGCACCGGGAGCACCAGCAACTGCAGCACCTGCGGCTGAAGAGAAAACAGAATTTACCGTAATTCTGAAAGAGATAGGGGCTAACAAAATCAGCGTTATTAAAGCCGTGCGCGAATTGACTAACCTGGGACTGAGGGAGTCTAAAGACCTCGTTGAGAGCGCGCCCAAGCCAGTAAAGGAAGGGGTTAACAAGGAAGAGGCGGAAACGGCTAGAAAGAAGCTGGAAGAGGCCGGGGCTAAGGTCGAGGTTAAATAAATTCTGCTAGCCTATTGCATTTAGCATAAGAAACGCTTACAGTATATAGAAAATGGCATGTCTGTTAGGAGAAGCCAGAATATGCCAGAGAGCGATGCTTTTATAATGATATGGGTGGGGGTAGGTTTTATTGTCCTCGGTGTTGTGGGGCTCCTACTGGGGAGAAGAGAGGAGAAAGGATATTATAATTCTTTATCCTCTCGCCGTGATGTTAGGGAGTATCTGGAACATTCACCGAGGCGCCCCGGCATTGGGGCGTTGAAGGTGGGGGGCCGGATAGCAATTGCTGTAGGCGTAATCTTAATCGCTCTGGGTAGTGCATTTCTGCTACGGGGCTAAGATTTTGTTTTGCAAATCTTGGCCCCGTTCAAGTGAAGTTTGCCTCTTTGTGACTCTTTATCTGTAAGTCTTTGCAAAGTAAATGTCTGCAGAGTTACTTCCCATATTTTAGTTTGGCGTGAATCAGGCCAGCGGCGAGGATTACTGTGATTGAGTTCCAGAGGATAATCGGGGGGTGTCGAAAATAAACGCCGTAAGCTATCCAGAGGATAACGCCTGCTAAAAGTAGAGAGGTAAACAGCAGGCTTATCTCCCGTGCACTTTTGAGCTTGATAACGCGAATAAGTTGCGGGATAAGGCTACCTGTAGTGAGCGCTCCCCCAATAAAACCTAAGGCCTCTGGTGAAAGCAAAGTAACTCTCCTTTCTTGAGTTCGGGCTAAATGCCCAGTTCCTCCCCTACCAGCACCACGTTTATCCGTCCCTTTACCCTCGCATATGTGCCTTCAATAATCACAGTATTACGGCAGATTCTCCATTCGTGGTTGCAGTCGGCGCATTTGCCGGTTCTAACGCAGGGGAGGTCAGCAAACCAGTCAAAGCGGTGTTTCAGGTAGTGCCGCCGTGCATTGAGCGGCGCTACTACCTCACGAACCCTATGCAGTGCTTCGTCGATGTCTTTGACAATTTTATTAGCTCCCGTGACAACAATCACCTTTTGGGGGCCAAATATCATGGCGGCAACCCTGTTTCCCAAGGCATCTATGTTGACCAGCTTGCCATCAAGGGTAACTGCATTCGTGCCGGTTAGAAAAACGTCGGCGAAGAAGGCTTCTCTTTGCGCCCTGAATCTGTCTTCTGTACTAAGGACATAAGAGCCATCCTCTTTTCTGGCGAAGGGGTCGATGAACTTGTACTTTTTGTTTTTTCTAATTTTCTCGATAATTCCTATCTGTTCCAATGTTACCGAGTCTCCGCGGGCAATTGTCGCTCCTTCAGGAAGCATCTCCAGAACAGCTGAAAGTGCTTCCTTCCGGCCCGGGACGTATTGAGCGTTTACATTTTTCTTTTTGAAATTGGCGACAGCTGTTTTAGCTTGTTCTTCATAAAACCACTTTTTCTCGAGGCTGATATCCGTTTCGTCTGCCATTTTCCTCCTATACCAGAGTTCGCGGGCGGTATTGAATAGCTTCGGCTATGTGGTGGGCTTTAATTATATCGGTGTTTTCCAGGTCGGCGATGGTACGTGCCAGTTTGAGTATGCGGTGAAAGGCACGGGCAGAAAGGTAAAGCTGTTTCATCGCTGCCTTGAGCAGGCTCTGGGCTGCTTCCTCGACGTGGCAGAACTCACGTATCTCACCGGGCATCATTTCGGCATTGCAGCTCAGTTTTGTTCCCTTGAAGCGCTTCTGCTGTACGGAGCGGGCAGCTACGACTCTGGCTTGGACTTTTTCTGAGGGTTCACCCAACCTGTCATCGGCAAGCTTTTCGTAATCAATATGGGGCACTTCGGCGAATATATCAACGCGGTCAATGAATGGCCCACTGATACGCTTTTGATACCGGGCAACTAAACTGGGGGAACAGGTGCATTGCTTAAAAGGGTCGCCGTAATAGCCGCAGGGACATGCGTGCAGAACCCAATTGATGATTTTCAGACTCATAATTAGTGTCATTATAGCATGAGGGAAGTAAGTTATTCTCGTCAAAAGCGAAAACGCACCTGATAGCTGGATTACCGTCATCGTCTTTTCCTACTCGGACTTCTAATAACAAATTTTCTATGACCGCTCTCTTGGTCTCAGGGGTAGCGTATTGAATGCTCTTATTGAGCTTACTCAAAATGAACCCGATATTTTCAAGTCGCTTCCTATATTCTCTTTCATAGGATCGAGCATCAGTTAACTCACATATATGCTTCTTCAATATGTCTCTTGACTGAACAATTTCCTCTAACTCTGAGTCTAGAGCTTCTTTTGAAAATTGGTTTCTGGGGTCAGTATACAGACGAAGCAACCTTTTCACCTACTGATGTAATACGCTCCTTCCTGATATAGCCGTATTTGAGCTTGAATATACTTTTCTAATATTACCTCTTCCTCAGTTCCGACAGGGAACCTTAACGGTTCCCCAATTCTAATAGTTGTTGGTTTCCAGATCCTTACAATATACCTCTCGAATCTTAAAAAGCGAGGTAGTCTTTCGTTAGCTTCATTGGGCAATGCCTTATCGGTTCCCTCGAGACGAATCGGCACTATCGTTGCTCCGGTTTGCTTTACCATCAAGCCCATTCCTGGTTTTGGTCTTCTCAAAATCAGCTGCCGAGTCTTAATGTCGTAGATGCCGTCTCCATCTTCGTCTGCTTTAAAATCCCTGCCCCCTCCAGGGAAAATAACAATTCTGCCATTGTTTTCTAAAATCTGTATCGCCTGTCTCAAAGCGCTGCCTCTTTCTCCTATCTCTCCTTCTTGTCGATTAATAAAGATGTTCCATCCTTCTAAAATCCACCAAAAATGACGCAAATTATGTTTATCTGCAGTACTAACTGGAATGTCTTTGAAGCCATGGGTAAAGATATTAGTGGTTGAATCTCGTTTAATAATTTTGAATGGCCAGGTCAACAAATCACTTATTCTTACCAACAGTTCCCTAAACCACCAAGGGAAATAGAGCATGGGAAGAATCGCTACGTCCAACCAACTGGGATGATTCGAGGCTAAAATTAATTTGCCTTCCCAGAGAGGCAGCCGAAAATAGTTATAAAAATTGACTATCTTGACCACTTCGAGGAGACAAATAAATATTCCGCCGATTGTCCCGATCACATAAATAGAAAGGAAAATACTAAATATTCTTTTGACGTTCTTTAGGGTTGCCTTCGTCTCTTCCTACTCCTTCTTAGAGATTTAACGAACTAAATCAAGATGAAGCGGTGAACTGTGGTGGCTTAAACTTACTGAGACTAATGCTTTCACTTAGTTTACCACTGGTTAAATGTAGGTTATCAAATATTACTTTATCTAACTTTGTGTAAATATTAACATCTTACAGAGTGTTTTCCAATGTTGCAACAAAACGTCCTCCAGTGGAGACCCAACAAAAGGCTTTTTGTTGTATGTAGCGGGGTTGAACAAAAGTCAGGAATGTGCAACAGTAGTTTAGTACATCATACATTGCGCCATATTGCTTTTTTCCTCTTACCTCGTAAGTACCTCTTCTTGGACGCCCCGCTACTTTGTCCAGAGGACTTTTAGGAATGCGCTGGAGAGGGGCGAGAGAAGCCGAAGACTAAGCTGGTTAGTGCATCTAGTTCATCTCACGCTCTTTCACTATGCCGGGAAAAGAGCTATAATTTGAATCAAACGGCGGTGATACCGTTAAATAAAGGGCTAAAAATTGTTAGAATAAGAAAATGGCAAAAAGCAGCGAAACAAAGCAGACTGGCTCTATTGCTTGCCCGTACTGTGGTGCCGCGAGCACCGGCTCTTATAGCACGGTAGTCGAATCAGACGGGGCTGGACCTACCAAAGTTCTCTACAAATGCAATAGTTGTGGAAGGTTCTACACTGCCGAAAAAGTAATTTCATGGCGTGTTATAGAGTCCTGACAGAGGAATCGCACGCAGGGCGAATTCTTTAGCCGGCGATGTCAGAGCTACTTACCCGACTGGTTCAATCTCCGGTAGCCGGGTATATCTTCAGGAGTGCAGTTGGTTATGATTCGTGACACCTCCGGAACAAGATGCATGCCGTTAGGGATTGCCCTTCCGGGGGCGACTATACTACCAGCCCCAAGATAAACGCCATGGCCAATACAAGAGCCAAGGAAAGTATTACCGGTGTCTATCATGGTTTCTCCCTTCATTACCGTCACATGTTTCCCGTCGAGGCGGAAGTCAGTGAGGACCACGCCGCCACCAATAAACGTATCTCTACCGCACAAACTCAATTCAACTAGGTGGCAATCTATGAACGTGCCGGGATAGCAAGTGGAGTATGAAATAACGCTACCACTTCTTATGTGGCAACCTTCCCCGAGGACGGAAAGCTCTATAGTGGCGTTATCACCAATGAAGGTGCCATCTCCTACTATAGATTCCCGGATAACGCACCCGGCGCCCACGGTCACATTGTCTCCGATGGTACTGAACTCTAAATAAGATGTAGGGTGGATATCGCAGTTGCGCCCAATCCGGTCCAGATGGTGCAGTACTTCCCACCGGTTAAAGGCTCGAGTCTTTATAGCCAGACCCAGTTGCCTTATTTTTGAAACCTTGTTTAGCTTAGCTCCTTCAGATAGCAATACTCCCATACACGCTGCCCATAGATTAGCCCAATGGTCTATCTGAATAATAATCCGGTCTGTCATGGGGATATTATACTCACGTTCCCCGAACATATGCTTCGGCATGAGAATACTCACGACACTCTCGTCAGCGTCAATCACTACCGGCACTCTCTGGCCCGGTGCTGTAGCGGCAGGCACATAAGTCAGGTCGTATTCTATGCGGTCGGGGTGAATTTGTATGTCCTGGGTGGCAATGATGGTTCTGGTAGTAGTAAGGCCTGGTTTAAGAGCACATACCGTGTTGCTTTTCAGACGGCGTGACTTGGCAAGGAACTCTTTCACCAGTTCGGCGGTGAAAAGAAGTCTATCGTTAAAGATGAGATGCTCATTTTTATCATGAATCTGGCTCGCGTGCGACGTTTCCTTGAGCTCTATGCCTAGCTCTTCCAGCGATTCTCTCTGGAGGTCCCGTAGCTTTCTATTAGCAATGAGGCAATCCTGGGGATGCTCGTTAAAAGGCTCTATCTTTTTATCGCTTTTTACCATATAAGCATACATCTGGCACCTCCTTCTGTTGGACTAGATATTCTTCCCGAACAGAGATTTGGCGATAGTATTTGTGCTGAAAGTTGCCTATTGAACTTTACCATCTGTTGCGAAGGCTGTCAAAAGCATGCGACAATGCTTTTGATCAACAAGGGGAAAATTGAAGCCTACTTTGGCGTATTGAACATTCCGCTAGCTTGCTTCTTTGCCCGTTCTGTGGCATAATAGCTTCAATAATAGTCTCAAACGAACGTGAGCTTTTGTTTGGAAATCGTGCAGACTGAGGTAGGGCAATAGACGAGACAGTTTTACTTACCGGTGCTACCGGTTCTCTCGGTACGCAGATAGCTTTCCGCTTGCTTTGTGAAACCACCTGCAACATTGCAGTCCTGGTGCGTGCGGAGGGTGAAGAGTCGGCGGAGCGGCGGCTTTCGCGAGCATGGTGGGACTGGCCGGGGCTTGTTGCTGCCATTGGCAATAGGGTCAAGATACTGGTTGGGGATGTTTCCGAGCCGAGACTCGGTCTGGGCGAAGCCGAATACGGCAAGCTTTCGCACACCCTTACCCACATAATTCACACTGCTGCCGACCTGCGCCTCGACGGATCAATCGAGGAGTTGCGGAAGGCGAATGTAACAGGCACTGCCAATATCCTAGAGCTGGCTTACTCAGTACACCACGACCATGGACTGGAGCGTCTCTCCCATGTTTCCACAGCCTATGTGGCTGGCGGAAGGAGAGGCACAATTGCAGAAGATTCTCTCAGCGACGAATATGGCTTCTGGAGCAAGTACGAACTTTCCAAGTACGAAGGGGAAAAGCTGGTACAGAAAGCTAAGAGTGACTTACCGATCTCGGTTTTCAGGCCCGGACAGATTGTGGGACATTCCAAGACGGGCGCCATAAAGACCTTCAATACTGTTTACTTTCCGCTGCGTTTGTACTTAACCAGGAAACCCGTTTTTCTCCCCCTGAAGCCATCCATGAGGGTCAACATTGTCCCTGTGGACTATGTTGCCGAGGCTATCGCAAAGCTGACCTTCATGCCCCAGGCGGAAGGGCTGAATTTTCACCTGGTAGCGCCATGGGAGAAACTACCAACCGCCCGCAACCTTATTCATTTTTTGAGAGATTTTGCCAAGGAGCGCATGAGGATAAGAATACCACACCCTGTTTTTCTCCCTATGCCGATATCGGCTAACCGCGCCCGATATAGAGCTCAGGGGGCGCTGGAGCGCGGACCAGAGAAAGTTCTATCCCCGCTACTGGCAATGGTCCCGTACTTCAACGAAGAAAGGCGATTCCTCCGCGACAATGTCGACCGGCTTCTGGGTCCTTATGACTTCCGCTGGCAGGAGTTCCTGCCGACGATGATGGAATTCGCTATCTCCAAGGGTTTTATGCATCGCTCAGAACGCACAATACACGAACAAATACTTTTCCGATTGCAAAGCCGGAGTCTGCCGATAGTCTATCATGATATTGCCGGAGGGAAGGAGATTACCTATAAGACCAAGGATGTGAGAAACCAGATGCTGGAAGCAGCGGCGGCACTAAAGGCTATGGACATAAACAAAGGTGACCCGGTGGCTCTTCTGGGCTTCAACAGCACCCGCTATCTAGTTATCGATGTGGCGATTGGTCTGGCAGGCGCTGTCAGCGTGCCACTTTATAGCACTTCTCCTCCCGTCGAGATTGAGCAGATACTTGCTTCCAGCGGTGCCAAGCTACTTTTCGTAGGCAATCCGGCGGTTTTAGAGCGTCTGGATGAGCTTACTACCCGGATTTCTATAGTCTCCTTTTGCCGTCAGGATATACAAAAGCGTATTCAGCGAGAGGTCATTTCTTGGGAGCAGTTCCTAGCCAGAGGCAAAGGACAGAAAATGGGAAGCGCTGCACCGGTGAGTTTCGGTGATTTAGCTACAATCAGGTACACATCCGGAACTACCGGTCAGATGAAAGGCGCTTGCTTCGACCATCAAAACTTACGCTGGATTGCAGAGTCAGCCTGCGACGTCATGGAATCATGGAGAGCTCTCAATAAAAAGGTTTCATACCTATCCTACCTGCCAATGAGTCACGTTGTGGAAGGCATACTAGCCACTTATTCCCCTTACTACACGCGCGCCCCCTTTCAGATTTATTTCCTCGAAGACCTTAAAGATTTGCTGCCGGCACTGCAGAAAGCACGCCCCAATATGTTTTTCTCGGTACCGAGATTTTATGAAAAGGTTTCGGAAGTATTGCTAAAAAGCAGATTGGGTCGCAACTACGCCAGCATGTCCGAAGGGCTCAGGAAGAGAGTACTACGCTATATCCTGTGCCGTGCTATTTTAAGGAAGACGGGTCTCAATCGTTGCGCTCAGCTTATAGTAGGGTCAGCGCCATCGAGCGAGGCTCTGCTCCGCAAATTTCAGGAGCTGGGTATTGAAATCTATAATGCCTACGGTCTTACTGAAGCGCCGCTGATAACAATAAACCGGCTTACGGCAAACAGGGTGGCAACTGTGGGTGAGCCGATACCGGAGACGGAGCTCCGCGTTACGGCCGATGGCGAGATAATGGTGCGTGGTCCGCAGGTGGCGCGGGGTTATTTGATTGATGGAACCTACAGCCCTTTCAAGGAGGGATGGCTCTCTACGGGTGACATGGGTTACATTACGGACGAAAACAGTCTAATCCTCAAGGGACGTAAAAAAGAGCTCATCGTCACCTCATACGGTAAGAAAGTGCACCCCTCTAAAGTTGAATCCGTGCTTAGAGCCATACCCCATGTGAATGAGGCAATGCTGGTGGGTGATGGTCAGCCTTTCTGCACAGCTGTTATCTGGGTAGCTCCTGACGTTCAGATGCGAATTCTGGTAGAGCGCATAAAACTGGCTATTGTAGACATCAACAAGCAACTTTCCCACCCGGAGCAGGTGAAGCGTTGGGCTATTCTGGAGAACAAACTCTCTATCGAACAGGGTGAAATAACTGCGAGTCTTAAGCTGAAACGTCATGAAGTAACCGTGCGCCTTGCGCATGTCATCGAGGCTCTATACAGCAAAACGCTGACCGAGCAAAGCGAGGGCATCTATATCAGCGGCGTTGACGAAACCGAGTGAGCCTCAAAAATATTCCTCTTTTATCTCTTAAGCACCTCTTCCTCGAAGGATGGGGTGGGCAAAGGATAGATATCAAAGCTCACAGGGATGATGTTCAGCCATTGCGTCAGGAGTTCGTGAAGCTCGTCGTTTGAAGCAACATCAAGGAGCACAACTGCGCCTCTGCCGACTCTGGGATAGAATGTGACCACCTTTTTCTTTGCCCTCAGGTCTTTTAGCCAGGCTCTCCATTGTAATCTTATGTCCTTCATATCTCTGGGTCGGGTAGGAGGTGGAGTGCTTATCACTAAAAATAACATGGTTAAATACTTCCTTTCTTCTTTGATGAAGTTATAGAATCGGAAATTGCCTGAGAATTACGAGCTGATGGTTTACATAATTTCTGCACTTCCCTCGTTCAAGGAGAGGGGGAAGGAATTGGTAAGAGGGGCTAACGCCCCTCTTAGACACCCCGAATAGACATTTAGTAAGCACCCTCTAGGTTTATAGCTATTGAAGTTGTTCACTTCAAATTGTTATAATTTGCCAATGGTTATAGATTTTCACACCCACGTATTTCCGCCCCAGATAACGAAGAACCGTAGCAAGTATGCAGAGAGTGACCCCTGTTTTGCTCTTCTCTACTCTAATCCCAAAGCCAAAATGGCTACTGCCGAAGAACTCATTGCCAGCATGGATGAAGACGGGGTTGATGTTTCAGTTATTGCCAATTACGGTTGGGCTACACAGAGATTGTGCGTTGAAATCAACGACTATATTTTAGAATCGGTTGCTCGCTATCCCAAGCGACTGGTGGGTTTTTGCGCAGTTCAGCCGAATTCCGGTGAGGCGGCTATGGCTGAGATAGAGCGCAGTGTCCGAGGGGGAGCGAAGGGAATTGGCGAGTTGAGGCCGGACTTGCAAAAGTTCGATTTTCTGAATGAGCAGGTGACGCCTCTTATTGAGCTAATAGGAAAAAATAAGCTGATTATGCTTATTCATGCTGATGAGCCGGCGGGCCATGCCTATCCGGGCAAGGGAAGCGTCACTCCGAATGTGCTTTACCCCTTCATTGCTCGATTTCCTCATTTAACTATAGTCTGTGCTCACTGGGGTGGGGGGTTACCTTTTTATGCCTTGATGCCTGAAGTGAAGAAGGCTATGGCCAACGTCTTTTTCGATACCGCAGCGTCGCCTTTCCTTTATAGTTCTCAGATATATAGCCAGGCAGTCCAGCTTGTCGGTGGGGAGAAGGTACTTTTCGGCAGTGACTATCCTCTATTGAAGCAAAGGCGGTTGCTAAATGAGATTAATTCCTCAAGTTTGCCTGATGATATAAAAAATCTCATTCTGTCTGGCAATGCGCAGAGGTTGCTCGGCATCTAAATTGGCAAGGGAGGGATTGAGTGATTGAACAGATTCGCTCTTTTATTGCGATTGAGCTACCGGATGAGCTAAAGGCAGAGCTTGCTCGGTTGCAAGATAAGCTGAAATCGGGCAGGATAAGTGGAGCGAAGTGGGTTGACCCTTATAGTATTCATTTGACCCTGAAGTTTCTGGGCAACATAGTTGAAGAAACAGTCGGCAAGGTAACTGAGGCGATGGAGGCAGCGGCCGAGGGGGCATCTCCTTTTTCTCTTGAGGTCAAGGAACTGGGGGTATTTCCTAATTTGAACAGGGTGCAGGTTGTCTGGGTGGGGGTGGTTGGAGAGGTGGATAAACTTGCCAAACTCCAGCAGAGCATAGATTCCAATCTCACTTCTCTGGGCTTTGCCCCGGAATCACGTCCCTTTACCCCCCATTTGACTCTGGCGCGCATGCGTAACGAGGCGTCTCTAACTGAGCGGCAGAAATGGGGTCAGCTTGTAGCTAAAACCAGCTTCGAGACGAGCTATACCTTTGAAGTAAATTCTGTCAACCTGATGCGAAGCCAGTTAACCCCGCAGGGAGCTATTTATAGTCGGATTGGCTCAGTTGCGCTGAAATAGCCCTTGTCAACCGTTTTTCTTTAGTGTATACTGAGTTGATTTAATTTTGGCTGGGAGGTGGACCTCATGGAACAATTCAGTTTGCCCAAGTGTCTAAAGTGTAAGTCTGGTGACCTCGTGCCCTTATCTGATTTTGGCGGTCAGGGGGCGGCAATTCATTACAAAGCCTGGGTTTGCACAAATCCTGATTGCGGTTTTAATCTGAAAATCAGGAACGGCGATATTTATATTAATGAACCAATCATGAGTGGAGCACTTCATAACGCCCGCGCTCGTTAGAATATCAGCATTCACCTAAAGCCTTAAATTATGGCAGGTGTGCTTCCTCAGCTAGATAAGATTAAGGAGCTAGCACTCGACCTTTTGTTTCCGCAATGGTGTTTAGGCTGTGGAAAAGAAGGTGCTTTTCTTTGTGCCTCCTGCCGTAGCTCCCTGCCACGAATTATGCCGCCAGTTTGTCCCAAGTGTGGTAGACCACAGGCAAGTGGAATTCTTTGCCCGGGGTGTGTCGGCTGGCAAAGCTCTTTAGATGGTATCCGC
>Ga0315274_10001932_pt1 | contig 31752 bp, 34 predicted proteins | sample YL17G02_20_MG_FD_203700 | JGI IMG/M metagenome (GOLD analysis project Ga0315274, IMG submission 203700) | Sediment microbial communities from Yellowstone Lake, YNP, Wyoming, USA - YL17G02_20 | ecosystem: Environmental > Aquatic > Freshwater > Lake > Sediment | place: USA: Wyoming | collected...
CCTCAGGCTATTTATATTACGTGTTTTATATGCAAACATAAGGTATGCTTGGGGGGCAGTAAGAAGTCCAGTAATTTAAACCAAATACAAAGAAGAAGATTCAAGAGAATCCTCCCAAGCGGGAGGATTCTCTTTATGCGGGAGTCCAGCTTGGGAATATTGCTTAATAATAGTGCAACTCGAAGCGGAGAGGGATTATGAACCTTTCGGATATGCTTGCCAAAGACGCCTGGATGTACCCCGATGAGACAGCTCTTATCGAGCTTGCTCCCAGCAAAAACTTACGGAAGGAGATAACCTGGGGGGAGTTTGATGAAAGAGCGAATAGGATAGCCAATGCTCTGGTGGATATGGGCATCAAGAAGGGGGACAGGGTTTTGCATTTGATGCGTAACTCCATTCATTGGCTCGAGGCTTATTTCGGCATAATCCGCACGGGGGCATGGGCAGTGCCCCTCAACTTCAGGTTTGGCACCAGCGATATAAAATATTGTGCTGATATAGCTGAAGCCAAAGCGATGATTTTGGCGGAAGAGTTTATTGAAAGGGTAGAGCCCATTCGTTCTCAGCTACCTACAATCAGGAGCTACATATTGATTGGACAGAAGTTGCCGGAAGGAATGGAAGATTTTGAAGATGTCATAGCTAAATCTTCTCCCAAACCGGTCGGAGTAGAGCTGAAAGAGGAAGACGAGTGTGGCCTTTACTTTACTTCAGGCACGACAGGAGTTCCCAAGCCGATATTGCTTACACATCGGAATATGGAGGCTGCGGCGGTAACCGAACATGCACATCATTATCAAACACGCAGTGATAATTTTATTCTCATACCGCCTCTGTATCACTGCGGTGCCAAGATGCATTGGTTCGGCAGCTTACTTATTGGCGGGCGAGCCACTCTGTTAACAGAAGTAAGCCCTCAGTACGTATTTGATACCGTTGATAAAGAGAGAGGAACAATAGTATGGCTGTTAGTGCCTTGGGTTCACGATATTCTGGTGGCGATGGACAGGGGGGAGCTAAAGAAAGAGGACTATGATTTGAGTTGCTGGCGGCTGATGCATATCGGTGCTCAGCCTGTGCCGCCAAATCTGGTTAAGCGGTGGAAGGAATATTTTCCCGATATGAAGTATGATACTAACTACGGTTTGAGCGAGGCTTCGGGCCCGGGGTGTGTTCATCTGGGAGTGGAAAATGAGCATAAGGTGGGGGCTATTGGGAAAGCCGGCTTCGGCTGGAAAGCACGCATCATTGACGATAAGGGTAAAGATTTGTCTCGCGGTGAGCTTGGCGAGCTGCTGGTCAAGGGTGCTGCTGTTATGAAAGAGTACTATAAGAATCCGAAGAAGACTGCAGAGACTATTAAGGATGGCTGGCTCTACACTGCTGACCTGGCCAGAGAGGATAAGGACGGGTTTATCTATATTGTCGATAGGAAGAAGGATGTCATCATCAGCGGAGGAGAGAACATATATCCTGTAGAGATAGAAGATACCATTCGGAACCATCCTAAGGTCTATGATGTGGGGGTGATAGGGCTTCCTGATGAAAGGCTGGTGGAAGTAGTTGCTGCTATTGTCAAACCCAAGCCAGGGGAGAACCTGACCAGAATGGAGATAAACGAATTTTGCGAGCAAAACTTGCCTAAATATAAGCGGCCGAGGCGCGTCATATTTGACGATGTGCCGCGAAACCCTATCGGTAAAATATTGAAAGCCGAGATGAGGGAAAAATATACCGGTGTAAAAGAAAGCTTTAAAATCTGAAGCGTAAATTAGGGGGTGATGTTATGTGAAGGCTCAGGGGGTAGGACAAAAAATTTGAATTAGAGAGGGTTTAACTAATGAAAAATAAGATACTAGTAATTATATTGATGCTTGCACTTATAGCTTTACCTTTATTTGGCGCTTGTAAGGCGGCACCAACGACGCCGACGACACCAACACCAACGACACCGACGCCGACAACACCGACACCAACGACACCGACGCCGACAACACCGACACCAACGACACCGACATCAGAAGTCATAGAGTTAACCTACAGTAATTTCTTTGGGCCTACGCATTTACATTCTATTTTGGCTGAGGAGTGGATAAAGGAAATAGAGACTCGTACCGAGGGCAGGGTAGATATTACCTACTATTCGGCAGGGTCGTTGACACCCGCTGCTCAGGTGTATGATGGGGTAGTTCAGGGTATCTCCGATATCGGCATGTCCGTTCTGGCTTATAGCATGGGTCGTTTCCCTGCCTCTGAGCTTATTGACCTTCCCCATGGCTATCCGAATGGCTGGGTTGCCACGAAAGTAGCCAATGATTTTTACAATCATTTCAAGCCTGGCGAGTTTAACGATGTTCAAGTTCTCTATTTCCATGCTCATGGGCCTGGTGTACTTTTCACTACAGAAAAGCCGGTGCGCACGCTAGAAGACCTCGAGGGGTTGGTAATTAGGGCTACCGGTGTAGGTGCCAAGGTCGTTCAAGCTCTTGGTGCTGAGGGATATGGTGCTGCGCAGGGAGAAGCTTACGAGTTGATGTCTAAGGGCACAGTAGATGGCAGCCTTGCCCCGCGTGAGGTGCTGAAGGGCTGGAAGCAGGCTGAGGTGGTGAAGTATGTTACTGGTTGTTACGATGTAGGCTACACCGCCGATATGTTCGTGGTTATGAACGAGGACAAATGGAATAGTCTACCTAGCGACATCCAGGAGATTATCACCGAGGTTAGCGAAGCATGGATAGAGAAGCATGGTATGGTTTGGGATTACTACGATAAAGCGGCCATGGATTATTTCCAGACCTTTGAAGGTAGAGAGTTGATTGAGCTTTCTCCGGAGGAGATGGCGAGGTGGGTAAGTGCAGCGGAACCTTTGATAGACCAATACATAGCTGAGAAATCAGAAATGGGATTGGCTGCTGTTGAGTATGAGAAGTACCTCGTTCAGCAGGTCGAATACTGGACTGGGCAATCGCCAACGGCTGATGAAAGTTTAGCCTGGGTAGAAGCTGAGTTACTGCCACTTGTACCTGCTCAATAAAAACTGAGATATTTGCGAAAAGGACTTTGGGTGTGCTCGAGAGGATAATTCAAGTTCGGGCACCCCCAAAGAATGGTGGGTTTCATGGCTGGTGTAGTTGAGCGTTTGGAGAAGTTTGCCAGTTCTTCAAGTAGTTGGCTTAACTGGATGGCGGGTGTTGGCATGGTGGCTATGCTTGCTCTTATCGTGGCTGATATCGTCGGCATTAAGGCATTTCAGCAGCCTGTGCCCGGCGGTATCGAGGTTGTAGCCTTTCTGGGTGTGGTGGTAACCGCCTTCGCCATAGCGTATACGCAGGCTCAGCGAGGGCATATCCACGTGGACTTTCTTACAATGCGTCTGCCTAAGCGAGCACAAGCCGGCGTTACCGCCTTTGTTTCTTTGCTTGGCTTAGCGCTATTTGTCCTGCTGGCGTGGCGAAGCATTGATTTTGGGCGAGTTCTCCAAACCAGCGGTGAGGTCTCTATGACTCAGGGGATGCCTTTCTATCCCTTCGTGTATGCGATAGCTTTTTGTTGTATTCCCATCTGTCTATTGTTGATTACAGATTTTCTCAAGTCAGTGATGAAAGCGGTGGGGAAGTGAGCCCTGTTATCATTGGTATCATAGGCATTATTGTTCTGGTCGCTGTCTTTCTTCTCGGTATGCCAGTAGGCTTTGCTATGGCTTTGGTTGGTCTGGCTGGTTTCAGTTATTTGGTTTCACCTGATTCCGGACTCAGCCTTCTTGCCCGTGATGTTTTCACTACTTTTTCCTCCTATTCTTTAACTGTTATTCCTATGTTTGTTTTAATGGGCTCTATAGCCTTTGCCGCTGGCTTGGGAAGAGGGCTTTACGATGCTGGATATACGCTATTCGGGCGGCTGCGCGGCGGTTTAGCTATAGCTACTATCGCTGGCTGTGCCGGTTTTGCGGCTATATGTGGCTCAACCACTGCTACTGCCGCTGCTATGGGCAGGGTCGCTCTCCCGGAGATGAGGAGATTTAACTACGATGATTCTTTAGCTACTGGTAGCGTCGCCGCTGCCGGCAGCTTGGGTATACTTATCCCGCCGAGCACTATATTTATTATCTATGGCATATTAACTCAACAATCTATAGGTAAGCTTTTTGTATCTGGCGTTTTCCCTGGTTTGGTTCTCGCTGTCTTATTTATGTTGGTAGTGTCGTTACTTTGCCGGCGCAATCCTGCGCTTGGTCCGGGCGGTGCACCGACAACTTGGCGTGAGAAGATAGAGGGGTTTAGTGGCATTATTGAGACGCTTATTTTATTTGCTGTGGTTATAGGGGGGCTATTTCTTGGCTGGTTCAGCCCTACACAGGCTGGTGGAGCCGGTGCTGCTGGCGCTTTGATTATCGGTCTGGCTAGGCGAAGGCTGAGCTGGCGGGGATTTGTCTTTGCAATTAAGGATTCTCTGAAAATAACCTGCATGGTCATGGTGATTGTTACCGGTGCCATCATCTTTGGGCATTTTATGGCAGTGACTAAGATCCCCTTTTTCCTGGCTGATTGGGCTGGTTCTCTAGCCTTGCCCCCCATGGCGATTATGGGAGTAATAGTTCTGTTGTACCTGCTGGGCGGCTGTTTTATGGACGCTCTAGCGCTAATTACCCTTACCGTCCCTATTATTTACCCTGTGGTCGTAGCTCTGGGGTTTGACCCGATATGGTTCGGGGTGATAATAGTTTTGGTAACTGAAATGGGTGTTATTACGCCGCCGGTTGGGGTGAATGTATATGTCATTAAAGGCATTGCCGGCGATGTTCCTCTGGAAACTATATTCAAAGGAGCTTTGCCTTTTGTTGGAGCGCTCCTGGTAATGGTTGGCTTGTTAATGGCTTTCCCACAAATTGCATTATTCCTACCTGGTCTTGTTAAATATTAGTGGTGAGGGGATGAATGGCGGAATTAACTATCAGTTCTGACGCTGCGGGAGAAAAACTTTACCTTCTGGGCAATGAGGCAATCGCCAGAGGAGCCATAGAGGCGGGGGTTCAGGTGGCGGCGGCTTATCCCGGCACTCCTTCCACTGAAATTTTAGAAACCCTAGCCAAGGTAGCTAAAACCTTTGGTATATATGTTGAGTGGTCAGTAAATGAAAAAGTAGCCTTCGAGGTTGCTTTAGCTGCTTCTGTGTGCGGGCTGCGAGCTCTGGCGTCAATGAAGCATGTGGGAGTAAATGTAGCCCACGACCCCTTAATGACCGCCAGTTATATAGGTGCCAAAGGTGGCTTGGTCTTGCTTTCTGCCGACGACCCCTGGGCATGGAGCTCACAGAATGAGCAGGACAATCGGTATATTGCCGAGCAGGGCTACATACCTGTTCTTGAGCCTTCCTCCGTGCAGGAAGCGAAGGATATGATGGTTGACGCTTTCAGGCTCTCCGAGGAATTCAAACAGCTTTTCATGGTGAGGTCAGTGACCAGGATAGGGCACGGTCGGAGTGATGTGGTGCTCGGTGAGATATCAAAGGAGAGGAGAAAGGGCGTTTTTGAAAAAGACCGCTCCTGGCTGGTTTATACGCCGACTGAAGCCAGGAAAAATAGGGTTCTGATGATTGAAAGGTTTGAGAGGATAAAGAAGGCAGTAGATACTTTATCCTATAACCAGCTAGAGCTTGTTGATGGGGCTAGGCTGGGTATAATCGCCTGCGGGCTCTCTTATAGTTATGCATTAGAGGCAATTAAATGGCTGGGGCTTGAAAGCAAGGTTTCAGTATTGAAAATCGGAACACCGCATCCGCTACCTGGGAAATTGGTGAAAAAACTACTGGGCTCGGTAGAAAAGGTGCTTGTGGTAGAAGAGCTGGAGCCATTTGTTGAAAATCATGTTAAGGCTATCGCTGGAGAAGACAATATCAGAGTAAAAATCCATGGTAAAGACTTGATTCCGCTGGTAGGGGAGTTATCAACGAGAAAGGTCACCGAGGCTATTGCCAGATTAACCAAGTCCAAGGCACCAGTTAATTTTGGCGAGCTGGACAAAATTGCTCAAGAGGTAGCTTTAATTTTGCCCTCACGGCCGCCCACTCTGTGTCCCGGTTGTCCCCACCGTGCATCCCAATATGCGATGAAAACGGCTGGTCGGAGAGTGGCAAGAGAGCTTGGCGAGGATGTGGAGCCGATATATCCGGGGGATATCGGTTGTTACACTTTATCCTATTGCCCGCCGATAGAGTCTATGGATATTGATATCTGTATGGGGGCTGGTTTTGGCATTGCCAACGGTCTTGCCCATGTAGTTGATGTGCCAGTAATAGCCCAGATAGGCGATTCCACTTTCTTCCACGCCGGCATACCGGCAATGATAAACGCCGTTTTTAACAAGGCGAAAATAACCATGGTGATATTGGATAACCGGGCTACAGCCATGACCGGTTTCCAACCGCATCCCGGCACTGGCTACACGGCTATGGGAGAGAAAACCGTAGCTATAAATCCGGAAGATATTGCTAGAGCTTGCGGGATAAAATTCGTTGAGGTTCTAGACCCCTTTGACCTCAAGAAGGCTATTGATACCTTTGAAAGGGCTATCAAATTTGAAGAGCCGGCAGTAGTTGTTTCAAGGAGTCCCTGTGCGGTTATAGCAGTTAGAGAGAGGAAGGAAGCAGGAGAGGAGATTGGCGCCTGCTTTATAGAGCAGGATAAGTGCAATTCGCGATGTGAGGCTTGTATTAAACTGCTTGGTTGTCCGGCGATAGTGAAGGAGGATGGCAAGGCAGTAATAGATAATTCATTATGCATTGGTTGTGGCATCTGTGCTCAGATCTGCCCATATAAAGCCATATTAGTGAGGTGAACAATAGTAAGGGAAGTCAATATTTTAATTGTTGGGGTTGGTGGGCAGGGCGTCATCCTGATGTCGGAGCTTCTCGGTAGCGCAGCGGTTAAGGACGGTCTGAAGGTCAGAGGCTCCGAGGTGCTGGGAATGGCGGTCAGGGGTGGTTCTGTGGTCAGCACGGTTAGAATCGGGAAAGAAGTATACGGCCCCCTTATTCCTATGGGCAAATGCGGTGTTTTGGTGGGTATGGAGCCCGCCGAGGCGCTGAGAAATATCGCTTATCTCTCAAAGTCTGGACTGGTCATACTTAATACTAAGAAGATAATCCCTTATACTGTCTCTTTAGGGCAAAGCGAGTACCCAAGCCTGGAGAAAATTATTGAACAGCTAGGGAGAGTTGCCCGTAAAGTGATTGCCATAGATGCATCCCAAATTGCTGAGGGGGCAGGCAGCCCCCTATCTGCCAATATAGCAATGTTGGGTGCGGTATTTGGCACCGAAAGATTGCCTGTGAAAGTGGAGACTATCAAAGGGACTATCCGAGCGCGTTTTTCAGCTAAACTAGCCCCGGTTAATCTCAAAGCCTTTGACCTCGGCTACCAGAAGTGCCAGCAGGCTCTGAGGTAAAAGATGATTCTATCCCAAATTGACTTGACATATTGCCGGTGCTATCATAATCGAAAGGTCGGCTGATGGAATTTCCCATCTGGGTAATAAAATGTCGACACTGAGTGAACTCTGCAAGCAAATCGTGGTCTGCCGCAAATGCGAGACCTTAGCCAAAACTCGAACCCAGGTGGTGCCCGGTGAAGGGCCGGATAACGCCGAGATAATGTTTATTGGTGAGGCTCCCGGCTGGAACGAAGACCAGCAGGGGCGTCCCTTCGTCGGTCAGGCAGGGCTATTCCTAGAGCAGCTAATTGCTTCTATCAATTTGAAGCGCAATCAGGTTTACATAACGAATGTAATTAAATGCCGTCCGCCAGAAAACCGTGACCCATTACCCTACGAAATACAAAACTGCCGTCCCTGGCTTGAACGCCAGATTGAACTGATTCACCCCAGGATGATTGTGACTCTGGGACGCTATTCCATGGCACTATTTTTCCCGGGGAAAAGCATAAGCAAAATTCACGGGACAGCGCAAAAGAAGGATAACATTATTTACTATGCCATGTATCACCCTGCGGCAGCTCTTCATCAGGGGAGTCTGCGCCGTGAGATAGAAGCAGATATGCTTAAGATACCATCAATACTCTCACAAACGGAGACTGTAACCGAAGCTGAGAGAGAGGTAAAACAGCTAAATATGTTTGAGGGATAAGGTTGTGATTAAGGGAAAGCTAAAGGTAATCCCCCTGGGGGGCTTGGGCGAAATCGGCAAGAATATGCTGGTACTGGAATACGAGGATGATATCCTCGTATTTGATGCTGGTCTTATGTTCCCTGAGGAAGAGATGCTGGGCATTGACCTGGTAATTCCCGATATAAGCTACCTTGTAGAGAGGCGAGAAAAAGTAAGGGGAATAGTAATTACCCACGGACATGAAGACCATATTGGTGCGTTGCCTTATATACTGCCTCAGCTTAACGTGCCGGTCTATTCCACAAGGCTCAGTCAGGGACTCATCTCGGTCAAATTGAAGGAGCGCAGGTCACTCACCGCTGCCAAACTCAAAACGGTTCCACCCGGCGGACAGGTTACGCTGGGGAAATTCAGGGTGGAGTTCTTCCCTGTTTGTCACAGCATACCGGATGCGGTTGGCCTAATCATTCATACACCGATTGGCATTGTGGTTCATAGTGGCGATTTTAAGCTTGACCACACGCCGGTCAGCGGAAAACCAACTGACCTGTCGCGGCTGGCTCAGTTAGGAGCACAGGGGGTTTTGCTTCTCCTATCGGATTCTACCTATGCTGAGCTACCGGGTTATACTCCGTCAGAAAGAGTGGTCGGTGAAACCCTTGACCGTATTATGGCTGAGGCGACGGGCAGAGTAATTATAACTACCTTTTCATCGCTGATTTCTCGCATTCAGCAGGTTATCACTTCAGCCGCTAAATATCAGCGCCGTGTTTCCGTCGTCGGGCGTAGTATGACTGATACAGTCCGCATGGCGCTGGAGTTAGGCTATCTAAATGACCCTCATGGCGTACTGGCGCGGCTTGATGAGCTCCGCGGTTTGCCTCATCACAAGGTTGCCTTCGTTACTACCGGAAGCCAGGGGGAGCCTACCTCAGCGCTGGTGCGCATGGCTAACCGTGACTATCGTCAGCTTCATATAATTCGTGGCGATACAGTGGTTATTTCGGCGACGCCGGTTCCGGGGAATGAAGTTCTCATTAGCAGGGCTCTGGACAATCTTTTCAAGCAGGGAGCTCAGGTATTATATGATAAGATAGCGCCGGTTCATGTTCACGGGCATGGCAGCCAGGAAGAGCTGAAACTGCTGCTCAATTTAGTCAAGCCGAGATTTTTTGTGCCTATTCATGGTGCATATCGCCATCTGAGTATTCATGCCCAATTGGCCGTATCAATAGGCATACCCAAAGAGAATATCTTCGTACTGGAAGATGGCGATGTTCTTGAGCTCAACCCTCAGTCGGGCAAGGTAACAGGCAAGATTTCTTCAGGCAATGTTTATGTGGATGGGCTGAGTGTGGGAGATGTCGGCGGCGTTGTTCTTCGTGATAGAAGGATGCTTTCGCGCGATGGTATTGTAATGGTCATTGTTGCGATTAACCGGCAGACGGGTAAACTGATAGGACGTCCTGATATTGTATCCCGTGGTTTTGTAGATACGAATGAAGCCAGAGATATGATAGAGGCGAGCCGTGACATGGTGGCACAGGCTCTGGACCATAGCGGTGGTCGTACTTCTGATTGGAGCTTCGTCAGCACCAAGGTTAGAGATGTATTAAATAGGTTCTATTATGACCAGACCAAGCGCCGTCCTATGATTTTCCCCTTTATGGTGCAGGTATAGAAATTCAGCGGGTGTTATATGGCTGGGGGGAAAACGAATATCAGTAGTGCTAGAGAAAAGCCCGGAGGCAAGCAAAGGCCGTTGTCCCCCATTGTCAAACGGTCTCTGATTGCAGCAATTATCATTGCGATTCTGCTGGCTTTCTTCTGGCCGAGGGTATCCTCCTGGTTTAATGATGTCGCTGGGGGTGCCGTGGGGCTATTCGGCTGGGGGTTGCTTCTGCTGGTTATAGCTCTGGGGATTTTGATTGGGCTGATACGTCTGCGAAAGCTGTCTTCGCTTATCTATAACTGGAACCGCTGGCTTGCGGGCATTGCCTTCATCCTTGCTGTCTGGGGAATTCTGGCGCTTGTTGGACTCGGCGGCAGCTTCGGCATTGCTCTTGTCGGCAAGAGCCTCGCTATCGGCATACTGCGCATAATAGGTCTCGTCATTGCAGGGGTTGTCCTGTTAATGCCCATAGCCTCCTTCCGTCTGGCTAAGAACCTTGTTTTGTGGATGAAAAAACGCTTTGAAGTTAAACGTGTCCCGGCGCCAGCGCAGGCTGGGAAGCCGGTTATTGCTACGAGTAAAGAAGCTCCAATATCTACAAAGGTAGCTCAGGAAACAGCCACTTCGGCCTCTGCTGAAGCTCAGCCGGATTTGAGGCAGGTGGCTCAGGAAGTATGGAAGAAATACGGCGAATCGTCGGCATTGGTTACAATTGATGGCTGGCGGTTGCCGCCGATTGATATTCTGGATAAGACGCCGGAAGTTGAGTTCAGCGAGGCGGATAATCTGCAAAGAGCCAGGCTTATTGAGGAGGCTCTGGCAAGTTATGGCGTCGAGGCAAAGGTGGTGCAGATAAATGCCGGCCCAACAGTTACCCAGTTTGGCGTGGAACCGGGCTGGGACAGGAAGATAAGGGAAGTAAGGGAAAAAGACAAAGATGGAAATGTCAGTGTAAGGCTGGAGGAGGTATCCAAGACAAGGGTCAAGGTAGAGAGAATTATTGCGTTGTCCAATGACCTCGCGCTCAGCCTGGCGGCATCGAGCATCAGGATTGAAGCACCGGTGCCGGGGCAATCGGTGGTGGGCATCGAGGTGCCGAATACAATTTCCAGCTCCGTTAGCCTGCGAGGTGTGATAGAGACCAGCGCCTTTCAGAAGACTGAGGCTAAGTCAAAGCTCGCTCTCGGTCTGGGAAAGAGTGCTGGCGGTGAGTCGGTAGCTGCGGATTTATCTAAAATGCCCCATCTGCTTATCGCCGGTGCTACCGGAAGTGGCAAGACCGTCTGCTTGAATACGATTGTCTCCTGCTTGCTGATGCATAACACGCCTTACGAAGTTCGGTTTATTATGATTGACCCGAAGCGGGTAGAGCTGACTCCATATAACAGCATACCCCATCTGGCTACGCCGGTTATAGTTGATACCAACAAAGCAATAAGCGCGCTGCGCTGGCTCAGCCATGAGATGGACAAACGCTACGAAAAATTTGCTGCGGTTCAAGTCCGTAATATCGAGGGTTACAATAAGAACAAGCAGGGCGCTGAGAAGATGTCCTGTTTGGTAGTGATTATCGATGAGCTTGCCGACCTTATGATGGCGGGGTTTGATGAAGTGGAACACCTCCTTTGCCGCTTAGCCCAGCTTGCCCGGGCTACAGGCATCCACCTCGTTGTGGCTACCCAGCGTCCGTCGGTGGATGTGGTCACCGGCTTAATCAAGGCTAACTTCCCCACCCGCATCAGCTTTGCCGTTACCTCTCAGGTTGATTCACGCACTATTCTCGATACTGTTGGCGCGGAGAAGCTTCTGGGCAGAGGCGATATGCTCTATATGCCGACTGAGGCAGCCAAGCCCAAGCGCCTTCAGGGGTGCTTCGTCTCCGACCCTGAGATAGAGAGGCTTGTTTACTTCTGGAATAGCCAGCGAAAGGAAGAGCCGGCTACGCTGAAGGTTGACGAGCTTGTTACAGCTCAGATTTTTGCCGCAAAGGAAGGTATTCCGGAGGACCCGCTTCTGGAGGCAGCAAAGCAACTGAAAAAGGAACACGACGGTCATATCTCGACTTCTTTCCTGCAACGCCGGCTGCGAATCGGCTATCCACGTGCAGCACGCATTATGGAGGAGCTTGGGGAGGAAGAAGAGGTGGAAGCGGCGGGAAAGGATTAAGCGCCAAATTAGGCGCACTTATTCCAGCTGACTGAAGTGTTCCTTCCAGTCGCTTTCCATAAAATTTTTAATTTTATGATCCATTAGCCGTGTATGTTTTGGTTGAATTAACATTAAAAAATCCCGTGTTGTAAATCTGGGTGCTCTTAGAATATGCGTAGTAGCTAACTTATCAATCAGCTTCTTTACCTCATCAAAGCGACTTCTATAAATCGATTCTTCTTGTCTGCTCCTGCGACTGTAAACGATGACCGATTGCCCTCTCTCGTAATAGCCAGCTATCTCGCGCCAAAGAACATATTCAGGTGATTTCTTCCGAGCCTCGGTCATTCTTTTCGTTTGGATACCAGTATCGGGATCAAGAAATACAATATCAGCCCTTTCTAGTTTCTTTAATGCAGCCAAATGCCACGAGTCACGGTCATAGTTAATTGAGTCACTAAAAAAGAGTGTTCCTTTGGGTAGGATCCTGCCCCCTTCAATTTCGCTAATACTTCTCCTCTTTTTAGTAAAGACTATTTCATGGAGTTGTTGATAAAGTTTTGGATTATATTGTTGTAAGCTGTTTGAGAACCTCTTAGGCTGTAAATAGCCCGTATATTTACCATCTTGATTGCCTGTTTCATTAGGCGTTAGATTTAGATATCAGTTGATGCCGAGTTTCAAATTCGTATCATCAATTAAAAAAATAAGTAATCCATACTTTACGAAGTCACCAATATCACCGACATAGCGATCTTGCATTCTTAGTCCTTCTGTAAAACTGATGAATTGGAATTAGTGAGAATCTTAACTCTGGGATGGTTAAGAGTCAATGCACGGTTGTCTAGGGGGTACGCGGATGTTTAGTTACATTTTCGTCATGGCGGTGTTTTACCCGCTTCATAATCGCATCCACATAAATCTTCGCCAGGTTTTTGCCGTGCTTGGCCATGTGCCCCCGCTTTTTCTGGAGCTTCTTTTCCCGGCGCTCATGCCTTGTCTCTATTTCCCTGTATTTATTATCCATGTTAGCTCAAATTGTCCCTCTCCCTTTTTAAAGAGCCTGCCCTGAGCTTGCTGAAGGGGAGATTGAGAGGGATTTTCACTGACGGGGATAGGTCACCTGATTTCCACTTGACATAACAACTTTACATAACTATAAAAAACAATTCCTAGCCTCGATTAGCTTCGAATTGTTTCTGAAAAAAAGACTATAATGTCACCCCCCTATTTCTTTACCAGTTCATACTCGCCTATTTCCCGGCGCAGCTCGATAATGCGGTCGCGAAGCAGAGCTGCCTTCTCGAACTCCAGATTTCGGGCAGCGGTCTTCATCTGAGCTTCCAGCTCTTTGATGAGGCGAGCCATATCCTCTTTGGTGGTGGGAGTTACAACATAAGGAGCGCGGGCTTCAGCCACTCGTACCCTCTCCGTGATGTCCTTGATTGCCTTCTTTATGCCTTGTGGAGTAATGCCGTGTTCTTTGTTATAGGCTTCCTGAATCTGGCGTCGGCGCTGCGTTTCCTCAATGGCTGCCTTCATCGAACTGGTAATCTTATCGGCATACATGATGACGCGCCCGTCTATATGGCGGGCAGCACGCCCCATCGTCTGAATTAGCGCTCCCTCCGACCTCAAATAGCCCTCTTTATCCGCGTCAAGAATAGTGACCAGGCTTACTTCAGGAAGGTCAAGCCCTTCCCGGAGCAGGTTTATCCCCACCACGACGTCGTAAACGCCGAGGCGGAGGTCGCGCAATATATCAATCCTCTCCAGAGTATCAATCTCAGAATGAAGATAATGTGTCTTCACATCCATTTCTCTCAGATAGTCAGAAAGCTCTTCAGCCATTCTCTTGGTCAGGGTAGTTACCAGGCAGCGCTCTTTTTTCTCAACGCGTGTGCGAATCTGGTAAAGCAAGTCGTCAATTTGCCCCTTGGTCGGCCTGACTTCAACCGTCGGCTCAAGGAGACCGGTGGGACGGACTAATTGCTCCACCACCTGCTGGCTGCGAGAATACTCATATTCGGCAGGAGTTGCTGATACATAGGTAACCTGATTTATGTGCTCCAGAAACTCGGGGAAGTTGAGCGGGCGGTTGTCCAGAGCAGATGGCAGGCGAAAACCATATTCCACCAGTGTTTGCTTGCGTGAGCGGTCGCCGTTATACATACCTCGAATCTGGGGTATGGTCATGTGAGACTCATCAATAAAGAGCAGGAAGTCGTCGGGGAAGTAGTCCAGCAGCGTCCAGGGCGGGCTGCCCGGCGCGCGCTCTGACAGGTGGCGGGAATAATTTTCTACCCCGTTGCAGTACCCCGCTTCCCGAAGCATCTCTATATCATAGTTGGTGCGCGTTTCCAGCCTCGCTGCTTCCAGCAATTTTCCCTGCTCTCTCAGTTCCTTTAGTCTTTCTTCAAGCTCCTGTTTTATGCTCTCGATAGCGCGCATCAGCTTATCATGCGAGGTGACGAAGTGCTTGGCAGGGTAGATGTCCACCGAGTCCATTTCTTTGAGCAGTTCTCCTGTCAATGGGTCTATCTCGATAATGCGCTCAACCTCATCACCGAAGAACTGGATGCGCAGCGCCATCTCCTCATAGGTAGGCTGAACCTCCAGAGTATCGCCGCGAACACGGAACTTGCCCCTGGTAAAGTCAATGTCATTGCGCTCATACTGCATATCCACCAGCTGGCGTAGCAGCTTCTCGCGGCGCAAGCTTTTACCCCGTTTCAGGCTGACGACGAAGCTGTGGTACTCTTTAGGTGAGCCCAGACCGTAGATACACGATACTGAAGCCACGATAAGCACGTCATGGCGCTCGAACAGGGCACGGGTCGCCGCGTGGCGCAGCTTATCTATTTCATCGTTAATATCCACCTCTTTCTCGATATACAGGTCATTCTTCGGGACGTAGGCTTCAGGCTGATAGTAGTCGTAGTAGCTGACGAAATACTCAACGGAGTTGTTGGGGAAGAACTCCCTGAACTCACTGGCTAGCTGGGCCGCCAGTGTCTTGTTATGGCAGATGACTAGGGTCGGCCTCTGCACTCGCTCGACGACATTAGCCATGGTGAAAGTTTTACCGCTGCCCGTAACGCCGAGAAGCGTCTGGTGTTTATAACCCCTATTCAAGCCCTCCACCAGCTTTTCCACAGCTTGGGGCTGGTCACCGGTCATCTTAAAATCCGAGACTATTTTGAACTCTGGCATGTTTCGTTACCACAAAAATGTTCTATTAGATAGTATATCTTTTTGCTTGTTCAGAGACAATTACTATTAAGCGCAATTCAATTACAGTAAAAACCACATCGCAAAATGAGTGAATGCCACGTTGACCTGCAACCCTAGCTAAAGGTATAATGTGACATCAATAATAGTACTTATCATTTTGATTCTTTAAATCGCCTCCTTCCCAATCCAGAGAAGGAGGCGATATTGTGAATATAACAGTTGGCTTGAGATTGGAATAAGTTTTTAGCAGGAGGTAAATTTAAATTATGGAACATGGCCCTGCAGCGGAATGGAAAAAGGAGAACTCTGAAGGTTTCAAGTCTAGATTAGGGATTATCATGTTTGCTGCCTTCACTCCTATATACCTTGCATTTATTTTAATCACTGTTATCAATCCAAGACTAATGGCAATAAATGTGGGGAGCCTTAATCTCGCCATCGTATACGGTTTTGCGATTATTATCATAGCGATTATATTAGCACTTATTTACAACCGTATTTGCTCCAAAAGAGAAAAACAGGATGAAGACACTGAAAAAGTTGAAGGGAAGATTGAATAATGAACTACAAAGCTGAGCCTGCGGCTATTGCAATATTTGTGGCATTTGTAGCAGCTGTGCTTGTAATTTCATACATGTTTTCACGTCGAGCAAAGACTGCAAGCGGATATTATGTTGCCGGTGGGAAAATTCACTGGGCAGTAAATGGCATTGCGTTTGCGGGAGATTATCTATCTGCCGCATCTTTTTTGGGGATAGCCGGGATGATAGCGGTAGCGGGATACGACGGTTTTCTGTATTCTATTGGTTACCTCGCAGGTTGGATGGTGGCATTATTTGTTGTAGCCGAGCCGCTGAAAAGGCTCGGGAAATATACATTTGCGGATGCGATTGATGCGAAATTCAAGTCCCGGGGAGTAATACTGGCAGCGGGAATAAGCACACTGGTTGTTTCCTTGTTTTATTTGATACCACAGATGGTTGGAGCGGGAACATTGATTACTCCTTTACTCGGCTTGCCTTTTGAAGCAGGAGTAGTCCTCGTTGGGTGTGTTGTTATCCTTATCGTGGCCACGGCGGGTATGACATCAACTACGTGGGTTCAATTCATTAAAGGCGGTTTACTGGTGATATTTAGTATTGTCGTGGTTGTTTTGGTGCTTACACGAGGAATTTCAGTTCCACCTGACCAGTACCACAATTTTGCAACACTAAAGGTTGCCAATATAGAAACGTTAACGCTTGAAGACCCATCGTATCAAGTAATAAAAGAATTCCAGGTGGGTGATGCATCCAAAGGAAGTACATTCGTAAAACTCTCTAAGGATAATATTGAGACTATTTGGAAGTTAGACAAAGCGAATAATGTATTGGAAGAAACACAAATAATCACGCAGCCCGCCAGTGGGCCGGCTCTTTATAATGGGGCACCAAAAGAAGAAGGCAAATTTTATTTTGTCGGGCATTTGAGTGAAATTGATGGGCAAACGTCTGTCCAGACGGGTAGCCTTGACCCTTTCACCTTTATTGAAAAGGTCAAAGATGGCACTGTTGTCCGTTGGGGCAAGCAGGTACTTACCGATGAAACCAGTAAAATAACAGTATACTACCAAATTCCTACATCTGGCAGCGATGTTTTGATTCCTGGTCTGAAGTTCAAAGTTGACCCGCTGCGAGGCGCAACACCGGGAGACAGGGTCAATTTTGTCTCCCTTATGATTGCGCTATTTTTAGGAACAGCTTCTCTCCCCCATATTCTTATTCGTTACTATACTGTTCCAAGCCCTGCCTTTGCCAGGAAATCTACTATTGTTGCGGTTATCGCTATAGGATTATTCTATATCCTTACCCTTTACCTGGGTCTGGGAAGTATGACAAGCGGTAATCTTGACATTACCAATGAAAACATGTCAGCACCACTACTAGCGAGGTCTTTCGGGCTGGGACTTTTTGCCGTAATCTCAGCGGTTGCGTTTGCTACTATACTCGGAACTGTCAGCGGTCTTATAGTTGCTGCCTCTGGAGCTGTGGCTAATGACCTGATGAATAAATTTTTGAGGATGAATTTGAGTGAGCATGCCATGGTTGTTGCCGGGAGAATTACCGCGATAGTAGTAGGCGTTATTGCCATGGGGTTGGGCATTCTTTTCAAGAGTATGAATGTTTCATTCTTAGTGGGATGGGCATTTGCTATAGCAGCGTCTGCCAATCTACCTGCCATTATCATGACAATATTCTGGAAGAAAACAACTGGAAAGGGCGTAGCTGCATCGATAGTGGTGGGGCTGGCATCTTCCATAATCCTGATTCTTTTGTCACAAGATACCTTTAATTCAGTTTACAATTTAACTAATGTTACTGCTCCGGTTCCAATTAGCCAACCAGCAATTATTTCAGTACCATTGAGTTTTATTACACTTGTTGTAGTGTCATTGAGGACCCAGAAGAGCAAGATGCCCAATACTGAAATAGCTGTGGCTCGACAGTAATTGTCGCGAATCTTTTTGAATATTTGGTTCATAAGACACACCCCGAAATTTCGGGGTGTGTCTTATGCTTTTCTGAGTCTATAAAGACATATATAGCATTTGGTATGTCATCACTGTTGATGCGTAACTCTTATCATTAAAATCGGTGTAGAAGACGAACGGAGAATTTTCTCGGCTACACTTCCCATGAACCAGCGCAAAACCCCGGAGCGGCCATGGGTCGCGATAATAATAAGGTCCATATTGTTCTTATTGGCGAAACGGACAATCATATCAGCGGGGTGACCAGTGGGTAAAACCTCAGCCCTAATATGGATGCCATTCCACTTGAGCTGGGCAGTCAAGTTTTTAAGATATTCCTTGGCTTCCAAATAATGTGCGGATGCTATAGTTTTCGATTCTTCATTACTTATAACCGCATCTGCCTCAGTATGAGGTTGAACAGGTTCTACCACGCGCACAAAGGTTACGCTACTCGCTTTGAACGCTTTTGCCACTGCCTCCACGTGAGGGAGTACAGACTCTGCCAATTTCGAGCCGTCTAAGGGAACTAAGATTCTTTTATACAATCTTTCACCTCCATTTGTCTTTCAGGTCAGGGCAAACCAGCGAACTCTGCGATGTTAAAGGGTCGAATCTTCGCTCAATCTTGTGCTGTAACGGTTTACCGCTGGAGCCCAGCACCGTTACTTTGATTGGTTCAGACTTAAATACGATTGGCATATCTAAGCCTCCTGCTGAAAGTACTATTACTATCATATATGTTCGGTCTTCACCAATCAACTAAGCTGTATTAGATTGTGTTTTTTGGGGGTGACATTATAAATAACTGTTTTCACAGAAACGAATCGAGCGTGAGTAGCTTCAAGTGTTCGTTTTTAGAGTTATGTAAAGTAGTTATGTTAAGTAGGGGGAGTTCATTGAGTTTATATTTCTTAACTGGGGTTGAATGGTGATTCTATCCCTCGAAGGGTCTTCGACCTTAATCCCCTTCCGCTAAGTAAGTTAATAAGGGGAAGGGGAATTTTTATTTATAAGAGGGGCTGGCATCCAAAAGGGAGGTGGACTTTTTTCTTGTTGTTTACTCTCCTTTTAAGCCATAAAAATAGGGTATTTAGGTATTGACAAATAAAAGAAATTGTGATATTTATGTAAGTATACGTTTACTTGTATACTAACGATTACTTACAAAGGGGGTAGAAGATGTTTGGCAGGAAGAAAGAAGAGGGTAATGTAAAAGTCAAGGAACCATCGCCGATAGAGATGAAGAAAAGACGGATTGCGGAGGAGGTCGAGAAAATGTCTCCGGGGCAAACTCTTATTTACCGGCTACCGGAATTCTACTGGAGCGGATTTGCGGCGTTCTTTATCGTGGATGCAAACCCGGATTACCCCCAAAAGGGGAAAAGCTTTCTCATGAGTACGGATATGGCAGCGGATGGCGGCAAACCTGCCGGGAAAAAGCGTCATCTCTGGGATTCCGACAAGCCGCAGGAAGTAGCCGACTGGGTTGGGGACCGGGACGGCGATATCTACAGTTGAGCTACTTGATAGCACATCATGGTGGGGTAGGCAGTAAAAAAGGGCTTAACTACCCGCGAGATAATTGTTGCTTTGCTAAATTTCAAAGTGCCGGCATGGTTGAGTTCGTTCAGATAGATTAGTTACACATGTTCCAGCGTTTCCTTCTGACAGGAAGTATAACCCTTTCCCCTTTGTCCCCTTCCCCTTGAAAAGGGGAAGGGATTTTTTAAGAGGGGCTGACGCCCCTCTTAAACGCCCTGATTTTTTACCGAGAATTCGAAAAAGTGGTCGCCCTCCTTTAACATCCCTATTTTATTCGGTGGGGCTGTGCTCCTCTTAAACACCCCTGACTCACTGAACCAGTACAGTGGTGGGAAAAAGCGCAATAAATATTGTATAATAGTGACGATGACTGAGCGGCGGCAAAAAACAGATGTGCGGCAAAGGCAGATAGTATCTGCTGCGAGAAGATTGATAGTCAAATATGGCAGCGAGCACGTAACTGTCAGACGAGTAGCCAAAGAGATAGGCGTATCCGAAGGCGCTATCTACAGACATTTTAAGAGCAAGAGGGACGTATTATCCTTACTTATTGACGATGTGGAAAATACTTTAATAGGGGATATTGAGGATTCCTATAAGCCGGGCACCAATGTGCTCGATACTCTGGAAAAGGTAATACTAAGCGACGTATCTTCTATTGAGCAGAGAAAGGGCGTCTCTTTTCAGGTTATAGCTGAGATTGTCAGTCTAGGTGATAAGAGGCTAAGCAGCAAGGCATACGACGTTATAAGTGAGTATATAGAACGTATCAGAGGCATACTATCCGAAGGGGTTAAGTCTGGAGTAGTAAGGCAGGATATTGACTTAGATGCAGCGGCGACTCTGCTTTTCTCTATTATACAGGGCCTTGTTAACATCTGGGCTTTAAGTCGTTACAGCTTTAACCTGGAACAAAGATATTTACCCCTCTGGAACCTCTTCCGTGATTCTATTATCAAGCGTTAGGACGGAATTACGGTTTGCCTTCTGTTGCTATCACAAGATCGGTTGTTGTGTGGTAAGGCAAGGATTGTAAGTTTACTTTCCCCCGAAGTATTGCAGTGCCAGTTTAACCTTTTCTTCGAGGCTTAATTTCTGGTCAGATGGGAGTGTGCCTGCGGCGCGAGTGGCTTCAGCGACAGAGTAGCCGAGGGCGGTCAGGGCTGCTACGACATCGGTGTTTTCCTGGGCGATTTGGGCGCCGGGGGTGGTTATCCAGCCAGCGCCGATTTTTTCTTTCAGCTCAAGGATAAGGCGGTGAGCCGTCTTTTTGCCTATCCCTGGAATTGTCATGAGCAGTTCTACATTGCCGCTGGCAATAGCCATGGCAAGCTTATCTGCTTCCATCGCTGAAAGCATAGCCATGCCCGTCTTCGGTCCAAGTCCTGATACACTAATGAGGCTCTGGAAAAGCCTTAACTCGTCAGCCGAGCCAAAGCCGTATAGCGTGGCATTGTCTTCCCTGACGTGAAGGTGAGTATGCAGCCTGACGTCTTTGCCGATAGAGCCGAGAGTGCTCAATGTAGAGGTGGGCATATATACCTGAAAGCCGATGCCGCCAACGTCAATGATTGCCCAGTCAGTGCCTAAGGTTTGTAATTTCCCGTGAAGAGTAGCTATCATTTGTTTTATCCTATCGTTGTTTAGAGAGCAATTCGCTCAGGTGTATTTCGCGTAGGTGACAGATGGCTACGGCTAAGGCATCAGCGGCATCGTTTGGCTGGGGAACTTCAGATAGACCAAGCTGGAGTTTGACCATCTCTTGAATTTGCTCTTTGGAGCTAGCTCCGTAATTAGCAACCTTTTGCTTTACCTGAGTCGGTGTGTATTCGTAGGTTGGGATTCTTTTATTGGCTGCCGCTAAGATAGCCACCGCCTGAGCTCTACCTATCGCCATTGCCGATTTCACATTCTTTGCGACGAAGGGTTGCTCAATTGCCACGGCATCAGGGTGATGGCGCAGAATAATTTCCATTAGCTTGTGATATAAAAAACTCAGACGCTCTCCGATTGGGGAGGTTGCCTGGCAGATTAGTGCACCGCAGTCAACCAGGGCTATTTCGTCGTCTTTGCTTTCTATGACGCCATAGCCCATGATGATTGTGCCCGGGTCAATTCCTAGGATTCGCATAGCGTGTTGAGACAAAACTCATCTAGCAAAATTAAGTTTGAGAATGGTATTTTTCTACGATTTCGTCGAGGAAGTTAGCATTGCTGGACACATGCTGCACATCGTCAAGCTCTTCTAATTTATTGAGCAGCCTAAGTGCCTGCAGTGCCGCCTTTTCCTCAAGTTCAATCGTAGTTTTGGGTATCATGGATAGCTCGGCTGAAGCTACCGGTATCTTGTTTATTTCCAGTGTCTGCCTGACCTTTTCCAGCTCATCCGGCTTGGTATAAATCTCCACAAAACCGTCTTCTACTTTAACATCTTCTGCGCCGGCATCTATCGCTTTTAGAGCTAAATCCTCGGTATCTAAATCGCCGGGCTTTACGGTAATTAACCCCTTGTTGTCAAAGAGCCAAGCAACAGAGCCGCTGTTGCCGAGGCTCCCACCATGGCGAGTGAATATATTTCTTACATCTTGTAGTGCTCGATTGCGGTTATCAGAAAGCGCTTTCACCAGAATAGCTGTGCCAGCGGGTCCATAACCCTCAATAGTCAGCTCTGAGAGGTTAGCTGCTTCCGTTGAGCCGCTAGCCTTTTTCATTGCTCTATCTATGTTATCCCACGGCATGCGGCTATCGCGGGCTTTTTGTAGTGCCAGACGAAGATGAGAATTTAGTTCGGGGTTGCTTCCTCCATTGCGTACCGCCACCATAATCTCACGGGTAAGCTTGGTGAAAAGTTGCCCTCGACTGACATCAGCTGCACCCTTCTGGTGCTTAATCTTAGACCATTTTGAATGTCCCGACATTTCTCTCACCTCCCCAGTCAGCTAACCATTTGCCTCTTTTTATTCTATCATGTCAAAGGGCTAAAGGTAAATAGATGTTTGATAACCCTATCCCCTTTTGTCCCCTTCCCCTTGACAAGGGCTTTGCCTCATAAGAGCCTTCTGCCTCAAAAGTCGGCGGTTTGCCCCAAAAGTAGTGATGGGCAATAAGTTAGGGAGTCTTAGGCAGATTGAACAAATATACTAGCGCTATTATGAATATCACGAAACCTGCTATCACTTTTAAGAGGCGTTCCGAAACAGGTTTCTTCAATTTCAGCATTTGGGCTATTCCTGCGGCAATGAAGGTGATAGCGCCTTCCATAAAAAGCAAAAACCCACCAATACCGACTAGAAACCATAATTGTTCCGTAGCAGTCATGATTCTCTCCTTTAATTTAATTGGCTATCGCCATTATTTCCATCGTTCCCTGATGATAGCACTGGCGCAGTTATTTGAAGCTGTTGCAACTTCACTGTTTTGGATAGATTCTCCACCATGCCATTCAGACGGTCAATCTCGGCGTTCTTCTTGGTCAATTCCGCGTCCTTCAGCTTTCTTAGAGCGTTCAAGTAGGCTACTTCCATTTCCTTCGCAGAAAGGGCTTGTTTCATTTCTTCATAGCCATCCGAATAGCCCTGCGAATATACCTGCTGAAATTCTCTTTGGTGGCGTTCATTTTTATCTGAGTTATGAAGCACCGCGACGAGACCAACAACAGCAGCTCCAGCTAGGAAGCCAACTCCGGTGTTATCTCTCTGCGGGACGGTTTCGCTATTATCAACCCTCTTCCAATCAGATACGGTTACTGCTTTTATCATTTTGTCTTCTCCTACGGGGCGGTGTCCGTCTGTCTTCCAAACTTGGCGGGCTTCGCCCCCCTTTTTATTTACTTTGCTTCAACTGGCTTAAGTCTCGGTCTATCCCAATATGGGGATTTGCATTTTGGGCATATGATAGGGCGTCTGTCTGTCTTTGGACGCCATATATGCCTGCAACGTTCACATTGGAACGCTGTAACTGTAACCTCTGGCATAATCTCACCTCCTTATTATACTGTTATATAAAGAATATACCTATATATATTAAAAGTCAAGCCTATACCCTCTTGACAAATAACTTACCGTATGTTATACTAAGATTAGGTAAGTTGGTAAGGAGGTATAACATGGATGCAAGGCAAGAAAGAGGATTGGTTATAGCAGCAACCAGTAAGATTGAGAAAAATAGATTGGGGTGGAAAGTCCCCTCCCAGTCTGGCAACGGAAGTTATATCGTGAATCTTGACCACGGCGAGCCATTTTGCACTTGTCCTGATTTTGAGACTCACCACCTGCCTTGCAAGCACATTCATGCGGTCGAGTTTGTAATCCAAAGAGAGACTAAGCCTGACGGAAGCGTTACTTATACGCAGTCCGTTAAAATGACTTGCACTCAGGAATGGACAGCCTACAATGAGGCTCAGACTCATGAGCAAGAACGCTTTGTCGCTCTGCTCCGTGACCTGTGCAACGGTATTCAGCAACCAGAATACAGAATCGGACGTCCGAGACTGCCACTGGCTGATGTCGTATTCGGCCTTGTGTTCAAGTCCTACTCAACTATGTCTGGTAGGCGATTCACCACAGCCTTGAAGGAAACTCAGGAAGCCGGGCTGATTTCGAAAGCTGCCCATTATAATAGTGCATTCCGCTATCTGGAAAACCCTGAATTGACCGAACTTCTCAAAACTCTAATTGGGCAAAGCGCTAGCCCACTCAGAGCAATAGAGAGTGACTTTGCCGTTGATTCCTCTGGCTTCTCTACCACCACCTATTCTCGCTGGTTTGACCACAAGTATGGCAAGGAACGCAGTAAGCAGACCTGGGTTAAGACTCACCTTATGTGCGGGGTTACTACCCACATCGTAACCAGCGTAGAAGCCACTCCCTTTGAATCGGCTTATACTGTGCAACTACCCGCTCTGGTCAACCAGACGGCCAAGACATTTAGTATCAATGAAGTCTCGGCTGATAAGGCATACTCTGACCGGAGAAATCTCCACGCCGTTCAGGCTCAGGGTGGGGTAGCCTACATCCCCTTCAAGGTCAACTCTACTGGCATGGGAGACCACCACCACAAGTTTGACGGTCTGTGGAATAAGATGTGGCACTTCTACAACTTCAACCAAGAAGCGTTCTTGGCTCACTACCACAAGCGGTCTAATGTGGAGACAGTCTTCTCCATGATTAAGGGTAAGTTCGGGAGCTCGGTTAGAGCCAAAACCCCGACTGCTCAGGTCAATGAAGTTTTGTGTAAGGTTCTGTGTCATAATATCTGTGTCCTGATACAATCAATATACGAACTAGGGCTTGAACCGACATTCTGGACTTTTGAGGCAAAAGAGCCAGTTGCCCCAAAAGTATTGGAGAATTATGACTTATGAGGCAAGGCTCTTGACAAGGGGAAGGGGAAGGAACTTTTTAAGAGGGGCTAGCGCCCCTCTTAAACACTCCGGAACACTCCGGAAAGCCACAAGGAAACTCTCCAAGGTAAATAGTTAATATTAGGCTTCGCGCTTCTTATAGAGTCGGGAGATTATGAGTAAGACTACCCCGGCAATCAAAAAGCCCAGAGTGAACATTTGTAGAGGAGATACTACATCATCAAGCAGCTTAGGTATCATGGATTGAAGCTGGGTGGGGAGATTAAAGCCAAGCTGGGATAACTGTGGCGCAAGGAATTGCTTGGCGGCGAAAATGCCCCCATACCATACAGCCCCATAAACGGTGAAAGTTACGCCGAGTTTGCGGGTGATGCCTTTTACTTGACGGATGATGAGGACGATGCCGAGTACAAACAGTATAGATGCTACAAGGGAGGCTTTAAAGGCAGTCTGGATATAGCCGACATACTGCTTTACTTGCGTGAGGATTGACATAATATCGGGGCCTAGCATATTTCCAGTGATTTCAATCTCAGAGGGTAGCGTGGAACCAATAAATTGATTAAGGAGCTGCTCAAGCATAGCTGGAGGAATGCCGGCAAGCTCGGGCGGTGGTGATTGTTGGATTTCTTCCAACAGATTTTCTGTAAAACTTTCAATCATTGGCTCAGTCTGGATTACGATAGACAGCCTTTCGCTCTTTCCTTTAATGTAATCATAGGTAGAAACAAGGGCATTTCTCGTCTGTTCTTTTAGCCAAGGCTCAAGGTCATCCAGGGTGGTATTTATAGCATCTTGAGCCAGTGGTCTAAGTTCTTGAGGTATTTGCTCTGTAAACATGCTTCCCAGCTGTTCCTTTACCAGTGAAGAGACATCGAACTTATCAAGTTCTGAGGTAACAAAGTCCGGATTAAGGATGGTGGTATTTATCATGAATGTCAATCCAAGAACAGCAATGGAGATGGCAAGGAGAAAATTTAAGAAACCTACAGCGAAACCCTTCATTTGGGGACCTCCTTAAAGAGCGTTATGTTATTTTGCCTCACCAGCGACAAGAGCAATGGCATATTCCTTAGAATGGGACAGGCTGATAACAAGATTATCCAAGCCGAGGCTACTTGCCTGATTTTGCATCTTTCCGTATAGCTGGACAACGGGCTTGCCATCGGGGTCGGACAGTATCTCAATCTCTTTCATGCCGATTCCTTTGGTAGGTATTCCCAGTGCCTTTATCACTGCCTCTTTACCTGCAAAACGAGCGGCTAGCGACGGTAGCTGCTTACAGTAGGCGGCGAGTTCGGCATCAGTATATACTCGCTGCAGGAAGCTTTTTCCCCAGCGGTCTATAGCCTTTTGGATGCGGTCTATTTCTATTATATCTATGCCGATATAGTTCATCTGGTCAAAAATTAGCGTTGAGTGAATTCTAGTGGCAGCGGATGGCTTTGTCAATAGGATGTAAATTTTTGCTTGGAAATTTAGCGGAGCTGATGGTAGAATGAGTTTCAGGGGGCTCCGGACATTGGAGTGCTATATCGGTACATCGGGCTGGCATTATGAGCACTGGCGGGGCAGGTTTTATCCGGGTGAACTGGCTAAGGCGAAGTGGCTTGAGTTTTATGCCTGTCATTTCACTACCGTTGAGCTCAAATAGCTTTTATCGCCTGCCGTCAGAAGATGCCTTTACCGGCTGGCGCCAGCCTACACCAGCCGATTTCACCTTCGCCGTTAAGGTGAGCCGCTTTATTACCCACATTAAGCGGCTGAAGGGCACCGAAGAGGCGGTAGGGAAATTCATCAGCAGGGCAAAGATTCTCGGGGAAAAACTGGGGCCGCTTTTATATCAGCTTCCGCCGAGCATGCACCGCAATGACGGGGTGCTGGAGTCGTTTATATCTACATTACCAGAAGGAATGAGGCACGTAATCGAGTTCAGGCATCCATCGTGGCTAGAGGAGGGGGTTTTCAGAACTTTACATAACTATAATGTGGGGCTGTACGTCTTCGATATGCCGGACTTCAGGTGTCCGGTGGTGGCGACGGCGGATTTTGCCTATGTCAGGTTTCATGGCAGCACAGGGCTATATTCAAGCTGTTATTCCGACGAGGAGTTAGCGGCTTGGGCGAAGAGGCTGGCTGGGGTGGCAGCAAATCTCAAGGCGATGTATATCTATTTCAATAATGATGCTGAGGCGTATGCCGTGAGCAATGCAAAAACGCTTGGCGAGTATCTGAAAAAGTATGGGAAAGGCGGATGCAGTGAAATATAGACTTTTGATAGTGGATATTGATGGGACGCTGGTGGGTAGGGATGGCGGTATTTCGGTTGAGAATAAGGAGGCGGTGATTAAAGCGGGCCGTTCCGGTGTGCAGGTAGTCCTTTCCACGGGGCGAGTGCCCAGAGCCTGTCTGGGAATTGTCAGAGAGCTATTACTGGATGGCTATCATATATTTTTTGACGGGGCACTGGTGAGTGACCCCGAGCAGGAGCACGAGATCTATGTTCATCCCTTAAAAAAGGAGGTGGTGAAGCAGGCGGTTGAGTTTGCTCGCCAGAACGAGATATATCTCGAGCTTTTTTCGGCGATAAAGTATTTTGTTGAGCGAAAAACAAGGGCGACACGCATACATGGCGAGCTTATGGGCATAGAAACGACAATGGTGGATTTCAATGAGGTGTGGAAGCGAGAGGCGATTCTAAAGGCTAACCTGATTGTCTATTCTCCTGAAGAAGCGACGAAGGCGGAGAAATTCCGCAATCACTTCAGGGAGCGTTTTCATTTCTCTGTGGCGCGGTCGCCGGCTTACCCCGGCGTTGATTTTATCAATGTTGTCGACCCCCAGGTATCCAAAGGGAAAGCATTGGAATCATTAGCTTCGCATCTAGGGTTGCCTATTAGTGAGACTATGGCGGTAGGGGACGGAACCAATGATATTTCACTGCTCTCTACGGTTGGGCTGGCGATTGCTATGGATAATGCGCCCGATGAGGTCAAGAGGGTAGCCGATTACATTACTTTGGATGTTGACCAAAATGGGCTGGCAGCGGCGATTAAAAAGTTTTTGTTGTAACTAGTTACATCGACGCTGCAGCAGCCGAAGTAGATTTAACGGGAGGGGAGTATTAGTACCTTCCTCCCCGTCTTCCTCTATCAAACCCACCACCGCCTCTTCTTCCTCCTCCTCCACCACCACCACCACCACCGTAAGACCTGCCGCCCCTGTCATCAGAGCGAGGTCGAGCGGCACTGACCGTAATCGTCCGGTCCTTTAAAGCCTTTCCGTTTAGAGCAGTGATTGCCGCCTGTCCTTCGGACACTGCAGGCATTTCAACAAACGCGAATCCCCTTGGCCGTCCACTATATTTGTCAGTTACGATATTTACAGATTCAACTTTTCCATGAGCAGCGAATTCTGTTCGCAGTTCCTCTTCGGTCACGTCAAAGGATAGATTACCTACATAGATTTTCATGTGCAGCCTCCTTTCGCTGAATTTTTCTCCGCCCCATTTAAGAGCTATGACGCCGCCTTCTTACGCTTTTTCCTGTTTTTAACCGGGCAGCGTCTACATGGGTAAATAATGACGATGTGCTCTGGCTTCACGCAGGTGAACTTCTAACTACGCGACGCCTGAACCCTCTAGAAGAAAACGTAGGCTGGTTATCCAGCCTACGTATCTTAGTCAAACCACTGTTATCCGGCTTTGGATTTACGGTAGCAATCGCTACAGTACACTGGCTTGTCCTTACGCGGTTCAAAGGGTACTTCTGTATCTTTGCCGCATTCGGCACATACCGCAGGGTACATCTGGCGTCTTGTTCCGTAATTACTGTTTCCGAAGCGCTCTGCTTTTCTTGCCTGGCGGCAAGGAGGGCAGCGCTTGGGCTCATTGGTATAGCCCCTGGAGCGGAAAAGCTCTTGTTCCTCGGCGCTAAAGGTAAATGTAGCACCGCAATCGGAACAGGTGAGTGACTTGTCCTCAAGACTCATTGGATGGCCTCCTCTCTTACATTTCAGTGTGAGTTCGGGTCATCCAGCACTAGATGAATCTGAGGAAATCCTAAGAAGCTCTAAGAAGCTTGTAATAACCTAAACTACAACTGTTATTTGTATCCTACACTAAAGACAAGTCGCTGTCAAATGGGGGCAGATGAGATTGTTTGGTAACCCTATCCCCCCTTTATCCCCTTCCCCTAAGTAAGTTAGTGAGGGGAAAGGGAATTTCTATTTCTAAGAGAGGATTTTGCGGGGTAAAATCCTCTCTTAGACACCCAGAATAGGCATTGGTAAACACTCTTGGCGGGTCAACCGGCGGCGAATGAGGGGGGTTTTGTTGTAGTTAATTATGCAGTAAACATAATCAGCGGCGTAGCCCTCTGTATTTTAATAACAGCTTAAACTTTGACTTTAATGCTGTTACCCTCAACTGTAACTTCATATGCAGGCTCGTTTCCTGTTTTACCCCTCAGAAAACCTATCTTTGGGCCTGCAACGCAAATACCGGTCGTTACATCGAATTTGGAGCCGTGCTTGGGGCATGTAACTATTTTCCCATCAAGCTTGCTTGTTGACAGGTCTGTATTCTGGTGGGTACACTTCCTGCCAATGGCGCAGTATTTTCCATCGTAGTTAACGACCAGTATTTCCTTGTCCTCCACGGTGACACCCTTCATCTTCCCTGCCGGGAGCTCTTCTACTTTGGCAACCTCGATAAAGTTGCTCATGCTGATTCCTCCTTATATTGCTATGACTAGCCTTTTAGCTGAGTTGCGATTTTACCGCCGAAGTCTTTGCATTTGGGAAGCTCTCCTTCGGAAATTGGGCCTTTCATATCTCGAACCATGATGGATAAGCCGGGGGAAATCAGCTTCAAGCCCGAGGCTTTTTTGCCGAGCTGCTGCTCCATCTTCTTCATTGCCTTTTCGTACTGGTTGCCCATGTAGGTGTCAAAGGCAGCAACCAGTTTCCCCTCCAGCTTGAGCTTGCCGAGTTTGTCAATGAACCTTCTGACGCCCATAGTGGCGCCACCCATGTGATTTGGCGAACCGATTAAAATGGCGTCAAATTCAGCGAGCGTTTTCTGGTCAACCTTCTTAAGCTCAGTGACAACCGTCTCTATTCCTGAGACCTGCCTCATTCCTTCTGCAATAGTTTCAGCGACGAGTCTGGTATTGCCATACTTGGACTCATAAATGATAATAGCTTTTGCCATAGGACTGCCCTCCGTTTGGTAGTAAATTTTATACTAGCATCAAACACAATAACTGGCAAGCAAAATTATGAGGAGGGGTTGGGATTTTGGTTTAGTGAACAGTTTGGCTTTTTGGTTATTGATGCTCGAATTTCTCGGAAATCGCAATAATTGCCTGGACAAGGATTCATTTCTATCTCTGGATATTGACGAAACAAAAAGATAAGAGGAATATTGCGCTTATTGATGGCTTGAATATAGAAACCTCACTTTTTCGAGGGGTTTACTGGCTGCTCTTTCTGGTTTGATGAATAGTGCTGTTTACGAAGTGGGATTTCCTTAATAAACATGTGAACGACCAGAGCAACGAGCGCCAAAATCAAGCTGATGAAAAATACGTTAGCTATAGAGTAGTTAAGCGCCTCTTTCAAAGCTTCAAATACCTGGTTATAGAGCACTAAGCCTTGCGTACCCAGTTGAGAAAAGATGCTCTTTAGTTGTTCTTGTGCTTCTATGCTAACTAATGCCTGAGGATTTTTAGCCAGAGATGTTAACATATCGGGCGAGACGAAGTTTTGGATAACGGGAGGTATTCGGCTGAGAAAATCCGATACGAAATTATTAGTCATTATCGAGCCCAAAATCGATAGTCCGAATGCAGCACCAATAGAGCGGAAGAAGGCGGTTGATGACGTGGCTATTCCCAAAAACTCATAGGGAACTGCGTTCTGGACAACAATGGTATAAAGGGGCAGGATTATGCCTAAGCCGAAGCCAAGGATGATAATGTACATTACGGCCTGGGCGTAGCTTGTTTCGACGGCCATTCTAGAGAGTAGACCCATACCGAGCGCCATGATTACTAGCCCGATAGCACCCTGCACCCGGTAATGTCCGCCGAGACGGGATAAAGCTTGCCCTGAGATGAAGCTACCAGCAACGACGCCCAGCATCATAGGCGTCAAGAAACTGCCGCTGGCCGTTGCCGATAGTCCCTGCACCCCTTGGAAGTAGAGAGGAACGAAGATAATGGCGCCAAACATGCCAAAACCAGTGAGGAAAATGACGATCATCGAAACTGAAATAATCCTGCTGTTGAAGAGGTTGAGGGGGATAATAGGCTCCGGGCTTCGCTTCTCTACTAAAAAAAAGATAAAACCCATTATCACGGAGAAAACAAAGAGGCTAATTATTTGCCATGAAAACCAGGGATATTCAATTCCACCCCAAGTTAAAGCTAACATTGTCGTCACTACAGTAAGGACGAGAAGGGCAGAGCCAGGATAATCAATATGGTGCTTGGAGCGGCTTGGACGAAAATCAGGAAAGAAGAAGATGAAGAGAAGAATGATAGGGATGCTGATGGGTATATTAACGAAAAACACCCAGTGCCAGGAAAGGCGGTCGGTTAGGAATCCTCCCAAAATAGGGCCAACAATGGCGGATAGGCCGAAGACTCCGGTAATAAGACCCTGATATTTTCCACGCTCGGCAGGGGGAAAGAGGTCACCGATTACAGTGAAGGCATTGGCTATCATAATTCCGGCACCTATACCCTGAAATGCGCGGAAGGCGATGACCTGTGTCATGGTCTGACCGAGTCCGCAGAGCAGGGAGCCGACAGTAAAGATAATTATTCCCGCAGTATAGAACCACTTACGTCCGTAAATATCAGTAAGCTTGCCAGTGATTGGAATCACAGCAGTTGAGGAAATCAGGTAAGCAGTAGTTATCCAGGTGTAATGGGTAAATCCACCCAGGTCAGCGATTATCTGAGGCATTGCTGTGCCGACAACCGTCTGGTCTAAGGAACCCAGAAACATAGCCATCATGACACCAATCATGGTGATGACCAGTTGTCGTCTTGGTAACGAACGTAGCCCGACTACTTCAGTTTCCACGTGTATTGTATTCTTTAACCGTAACCGTTTGCCCTAGAGTATATCAAAATACAAAGACCCTATAGA